>ULOI01022813.1_pt1 | contig 24419 bp, 21 predicted proteins | sample 1952231 | NCBI WGS metagenome assembly ULOI01 (sample SAMEA4835593, study PRJEB28245) | human gut metagenome | biome: gut microbiome; material: fecal sample | place: Denmark | collected 2008
TTATAGCATATCAGATTTGGAAAGCAAGCTATAACGCCGAAGGCTTCGTCTAGTGTGATTTCAACATTATAGCATATCAGATTTGGAATAATAAGGTGAAAGATAGTTATTTAATTACGGAAATTAATAAAATATAATTCAGATATTATATAAGCCAGATAAAAAACGTTGTATACTTCTGAAGTTGAAAGGTTAAGTTAAATAATTAAAGAAAACCAGTTTGCTGACTGAAACTGATGTGTATAGCAAGCTGATTAATAATCAGTATATATAATAAAAATCTATCAAGAGATTATTGTTGTTTAATGGTGTGAGAAGTTTTCGAAGTAAATATTTATGTAACATGCAGTTATTCAACCCAGTCTAATAATTTTGAGTCTTTAATTATTAAAAAAAAGATATTATTATATATAAAATTAATTTTTTTAGGGATGTTTTAATATGAGCAGTTTTTGGTTTGCGTTTTCATTGACATTGTTGGCGGGATTGGCAACAGGTATCGGGTCAGTCCTTGCCTTTTTCACGCGTAAATTTGATACACGGTTTTTGTCAGTGGCCTTAGGATTTTCAGCAGGTGTGATGATTTTTATCTCTTTTACTGAACTTCTGCCTGCGGCGGTTTCTTCTTTAAGTTTCAGTCATGGAAAAACGGCAGAATTGCTTGTATTTGGCGTATTCTTTTTAGCGATTGGATTAACCGCTCTTATTGACATGATTGTGCCCGAATCGGAAAATCCTCATGAACTACATAAAGATAAAGTTGATATGCAAGAAATGAAAGAAGCACGCCATCAGCCGCGAAAGCTTTTTCGCTTGGGTGTTTTTACGGCAGGGGCTTTAGCATTGCATAATTTGCCGGAAGGGTTAGCTACCTTTGTCAGTGCCTTACAAATGCCCTCACTTGCTTATCCGATTGCACTTGCCATTGCCATTCATAATATTCCTGAAGGCATTGCCGTATCTGTTCCGATATATTATGCGACGGGCAGCCGCAAAAAAGCATTTGCCTATTCATTTTTGTCAGGTATTGCTGAACCCATTGGTGCCTTAATTGGTTATGCCTTATTGATGCCGTTTTTAAGCGACGGTTTGTATATGCTGATTTTCCCGTTTGTAGCGGGTATTATGGTTTATATTTCTTTTGATGAGTTGTTGCCGGCTGCCAGGGAGTACGGGCAACATCACTTGTCAATTTTGGGTTTGTTTGCCGGTATGCTGGTTATGGCGTTCAGTTTGGTATTATTGTAAAAATTCAAAATAAATTATCTGAGAAGCTGTCAATTTTACCCTTCAGCTTCTGAGAATTGGATTATTACAGACTAAACTTTATTTTTTCTGTTTTTAGCTAACAGATAACTTTCATCGATACGAGCGAAAATTTCTTCAAGCGGGACTGAGCCATTTAGAATAATTGTTATCCAATGTTTTTTGTTCATATGAAATCCGGGAAAATATTTTTTATAATCTTGAAGTGCTCTAATTTTTTCCGGCAACATTCGCAGATTAATAACTTCAACTATTCCATCGTTGGATAAACCCAACTTTTTTTGATTAATTGCCATTAGAACACCATACCATTTTTGATTATCTTGACGTCTTACGATAGCATTTGAAGGAAATTTTTCCCACAGGTACTCAAAATGGCTTTGATACTTTTTATAAATGTAGGAAATGATTTTATTTGCACTTACGCTTTTAAAAACTTTCGTTTCAAAACAATTATTGGCGATTTTTGTTAGAATATTTTCAATATCTGTGCGTATTTTCCCAATATACGGACCGCAGGCATCGGTCAAATGAAGGGTATATTCTTCATCAAAATCGGGGTCAATAACTTTTACGTTGATTTTATTATCTTTTGAAATCTTAATTGTTAAGATAAATTCTCCATCCGCTATATTTGATTGATAATTATATATGTTACCTTCTTTTATAAAACCAAATTGCAGTAACTTTTTAAAATCCACAACTTTGTTTTTAAATATGGAAAGATAAGACATTGTTTTAGTCCTTGAAAGCGCCGTTAGATACAATTTGCACATGCAAAGTGAGCGGATTATTAAAAATAAACAATTAATTAATAAAAATACCCGCTGTAAGGGCGGGCATTTTCTATTGGTCGGAATAGCGGGATTCGAACCCACGACCTTTCGCCCCCCAGACGAACGCGCTACCAGGCTGCGCTATATTCCGAATTCGATATTCTTATATGTCAAAAAAAATAAAAAAGCAAGCATTTTTCTTAGTGTTTTTGAAAAAAAACAAGCAATATACGTCGAATATAGGCACTTAATCGTTTTTTTAATTTATGCATCCGAATATAAAATCAATAATTTTGTCAAGTGCGCAAAAAAAGACTTGCAAATTTTTAAAAAAATATGTATAAACAATCACCTTGTTCCAAAGGGTGCAAGATAAGGATTAATTCACCCCTGGAGGATTTTTCCTTTAAAATTAACTAAATTTTATAGAGAGATTAAAAATGAAAGCAATTCAATTAAATGCTACAAAGCGTGAAAAAGCTGGTAAGGGGGCCTCTAGAGCAATTCGCCGTACAGGCGACGTTCCGGCCGTTATTTATGGGGAAAAACAAGCTCCCGTAATGATTTCTTTGCCAGAAAAAGTTATTGTTGCCCAAATGGCTCAACCCGGAATTTGGACGCGTCAATTTGATATTAACGTTGATGGTCAAAGACACCACGTTTTGTGCCAAGATATTCAAAAACACCCGATTTCAAACAGACCGGTTCATGCGGACTTTTTGCGTATTTCGAAAAATGCCGTGTTGACATTGGATGTTCCCGTACATTATCAAAATGAAGAAATTGCACCCGGTATCAAAATGGGTGGTGTGTTGAACATTGTTCACAGAACGATTGAAGTTAAATGTAAAGCCGATAATATGCCGGAAGCTTTGGTTGTCGATTTGACAAATGCCGAAATGGGCGATTCGATTATGGCATCTGCCATCCAATTGCCTGCCGGTGTTGAATTGACTGAAGACGAAGATTTCACAATTGCCACAATCGTGGGCGCTTCACAAGGTGATACGGCTGAAGATGTTGCTGCTGATGAAGCTACGGCGGCGGCTGCTTCTGCGGCTTCGGCAACTGAGGCAAAATAATATGATTTTGTTGGTGGGATTAGGCAACCCCGGACGGGAATATGCTTTGACCCGCCACAATGTCGGTTTTATGGCGGTGGACGAAATTGTCCGCCGCTATTCGTTTGATTCATACCAAAAGAAATTTAAAGGTTTATTGGCTAAAGGAGCAATTGAGGGGCAAACAGTTTTGGTCTTAAAACCCGAAACTTTTATGAATTTGTCGGGCGAATCCGTTCAGGCGGCAATGGCTTTTTATAAAATCAAGCCGGAAAACGTGATTGTGTTTCATGATGATATGGATTTGCCGCTGTGTAAAATCAAAGTTAAAAAGGGAGGCGGAGCAGGGGGTCATAACGGTCTTAAAAGTATTGACTCTCATGTGGGACAAAATTATTACCGCGTGCGTATCGGGGTTGGGAAACCCGCCAGTAAAGAGCAAGTCGTTTCTTGGGTTTTATCGGATTTTTCGGGTAATGATATGGTCTGTATCAGAGAAGTTTTGGAAAAAATTGCCGATAATGTGCCATTATTATTCAAGAATGATGACCAAACATTTATGAACAAGTTAGTCATAAAATTGCCCAAAGATAAAGAATTGTAAGGCTTGTTATCTTGTTTTAATTCGTGTATTATAAAAATTAATAACATGTTTCTTTCGGGCACAAGAACAAACATGTGCAAAATGTGCATAATAAATATTTTATATATAGAAGGATAAAAAATGGGTTTTAATTGTGGAATTGTGGGATTGCCGAATGTTGGTAAATCGACTTTATTTAATGCTTTGACATCAACGGTAAATGCCCAGGCGGCTAATTATCCGTTTTGTACGATTGAACCCAATGTCGGGCGTGTTGCCGTTCCCGATGACCGTATGGAAGTTTTACGTAAAATTGATAATTCGCAAAAGCTGGTTCCGACACAATTAGAATTTGTTGATATTGCAGGTCTTGTTAAAGGGGCTTCGCGCGGGGAAGGGCTCGGCAATCAATTTTTGGCCAATATTCGTGAGGTTGATGCCATCATCCATGTGCTACGTTGTTTTGAAAATGGCGATATTGTCCATGTGGAAGGTTCCGTTGACCCGGTACGCGATGCGGCAACAATTGAAACCGAATTAATGTTGGCGGACTTGGATTCATTGGAAAAACGCATTGTGCCGGTTGAAAAAAAAGCCAAATCCGGCGATAAAGAGGCAAAGGCCATGCTCGCGGTTATGCAACCGGCTTTACAGGCTTTGCGCGATGGCAAATTGGCCAAAACGGTTCGTCCGACAGATGCGGATGCTGCCAAATTGTTCGACCAGATGTACTTGTTAACGGCCAAACCCGTTTTGTATGTTTGCAACGTGGATGAAGAACATGCTGCCACGGGCAACGAATTTTCAAAAGCGGTTCAAAATATGGCGATAAGCCAAGGAAATGCCTGTGTCATTATTTCGGCTAATATTGAAGCTGAAGTGGCTCAATTGACCGATCCGGATGAGCAAAATGAATTTTTGCAAACTTTGGGCTTGACACAAACAGGGCTAAACCGTATTATTAAAGCTGGATACACCTTATTGGGGTTGGAAACTTTTTTCACCTGCGGGCCAAAGGAAGTTCATGCATGGACTATGAAAAAAGGGACATCTGCTCCTTCTGCGGCCGGTATTATCCATTCGGATTTTGAACGTGGTTTTATTCGGGCCGAAGTTGTATCTTATGACGATTATGTTGCCTTTAATGGGGAAGCGGGGGCTAGAGAAAATGGTAAACTCAGACAAGAAGGCAAATCGTATATTATGCAAGACGGGGATGTGGTACACTTCTTGTTTAATGTATAATTAAAAAGGGGGAAGAATGCCGGCAATTTTGTGGCGTGAACAGATGGAATTGGGCTATAAGCCGCTGGATGACGAACATAAAGAATTCGTCGAGGTGGTTCAAAAATCCGTTGAAGCTGCAAATGTGGGTGATTTTGCCACTATGGAATGGGTTTTTGAAAAAGCTTATGATTATGCCCGTGACCATTTTTCACATGAAGAAGAAGTAATGGAACGTATCGGTTTCCCCGATTTGGAAAATCATATGAAAAGCCATCAGGTTTTTATTAAAAATATTTCCGAATTGCGTCAACAGTATGAAGTGTCTGCTTCCGAACATGAAAAACGCCAACTGGCTATGAAAACGGCGGATTTTTTAAGCGTTTGGCTGATTGGCCATATTTTAAGCCGCGATAAGGTTTATAAGCCGTATTTGGTGCGTTTGCGCAATATGCCGCCACGCATGAATTATTAAGTCATATTTCTTTTGTCGTTATAAATTTGTTAAATCATCTTCATATAAATATTTGTTAGAATGAGATAATTTATCTAAAATCAAATTTATTATAATTTTTCCCTTTCCTCTTGACGTTGTCTGACAAACACCTTATACTCTTTTTGTTGAGGAGAACACATGCAAAAGAAATTAACATTTTTGCGTTTAGTTTTAAAGGCCTATTTTAACGGCATGTTTTCCTATGCCAATTCTTTTTGTTATTCCTTTTTTTGGTATTTTGCCCCAAAAGGGCAATAATTATATAACTTTCATCCATATCTTTGTATCTATATCTCATTTTTTTAATTTAAAAGGGAATAACTATGTCTACATTAGCGGCTGTAAGACAGCAAAAAGCGCAAACAACATTAAAAAAACAACCGATTTTATCCAAATTACTCGCTCTTTACACGGCTTTGGGCAAACTAAAAACGCACAGCAATACTCTGAAAGAGGAAAACATGGTCTTGCGCCTCCAAAACGAACGTTTAACGCAAAATTGTGCATTAATGGAAGAACAGGTTTTGCAACTACGCGAAATTGTAACAATTCAAGCCAATGAACAGATGCAATTGAAAAAAACAATTACAGAGGCAAAAAGCAAAGAAAAATATTAAATTAATTTATTAAAATCAATTTGTTATTTTTACATCTTTGACAGATTTTTTTGTCTTGGAATACTTATGGTATGAAAAAAGGCATCGGACGGTTATACACTGAAATCGAAATCAAAAATACAACTGCTTCAAGAATGGCAAAGGGAAAAAGACGGCAGCTTGAAGAACGTCGCAATCAATTGTTTGCTTTGCGTAAGGTGCCTCAATCCCAAACAGAAAATTCTTTTTTCAAATCACAGAAAGATTTCGTCGACCGCATGGTTCCACTTGCAACCTAACCGAATATGAAGGCCGATAGATTGAAACAGTGCCATGATTCATGCCATTTCAATAAAGCCAAAATGAAACAACTGACGGTTTTGCGTAATGCACATCGTTTATCTTAAGTGGAGATAGAACGGCTGGTGAGATGTCTCGGGAAAGGGCTGCAATGCCAAATGGCATCTCTTGTTTTTTTGCGCAAAAAGACAGTCTTTGAAAAAATGCGTAGCAGTCCTGGTCAGATTCATGATAGGGCGTGGCGCTAAATAATCGTTATTCGTTTTTTTAAAAAACATTAATAAAAAATGGGTTTTAATGCACTACCATTTTGATGCTCCGAGCATATCTTTTTATGCGAAATCATGAAAGGCTATTGGCGCCCCGGCAATGTATGACATAAGTCAGAAACAATAAAATTCAAAAATAAAATGAATGGGTTGTTGTCAAAAAGAGCTTTGTAAATAATTAATTACCTACTGAATTTTTATGAAAGGTAAAGGCACACTTTTTGTTAAAAAAGTGCAAAAAAAAGTTGTATTTATTTTTCAAGTAGTGTATGAATCAATAAAGGTTTCAATAATTTTTGCATTTAAGAAAGGTTCATCATGCTTAAAGGTTTTTCTTTAAAGAAGTTACTTAATATATTTTCATCGGATATGGCCATTGATTTGGGTACCGCTAACACATTGGTTTACGTTCGCGGACACGGCGTTGTACTGAATGAACCTTCCGTTGTGGCTTTGGCCGAAGCGCGCGGCAAAAAGCATGTGATTGCCGTCGGGAATGAAGCCAAACAAATGCTCGGTCGTACTCCTGGACAAATCCAAGCCATTCGACCGTTGCGTGATGGCGTGATTGCCGATTTTGATGTTGCCGAAGAAATGATTAAGCGTTTTATTCAAAAGGCTTTGGGGCGTAGTACGTTAACTCGCCCCGTAATTGTTGTTTGTGTGCCGTCCGGTTCAACAGCGGTGGAACGCCGTGCGATTCAAGAAGCGGCCGAAAATTCACGCGCTCGTAAAGTTTTCTTGATTGAAGAACCTATGGCTGCCGCTATTGGGGCAGGGTTGCCTGTGAACGAACCGTCGGGCAGCATGGTTGTTGATATCGGTGGTGGGACTACTGAGGTGGCAGTGATGAGTTTGGGCGGCATTGTTTATGCACGTTCCGTACGCGTTGGCGGCGATAAAATGGATGAAGCCATTATTTCGTATATCCGCAGAAACCACAACTTGCTTATCGGCGAAGCATCGGCCGAACGCATTAAAAAGGCCATTGCGGCCGCTTCCATTCCGGAAGATGGGGAGGGCAAAACCATTTCGGTCAAAGGGCGCGATTTGATGAACGGCGTGCCGAAAGAAATTATGGTATCCGAACGCCAAATGGCTGAGGCATTGGCCGAACCGGTCAGCCAAATTGTTGAATCGGTTAAGGTTGCATTGGAACATACCGATCCCGAATTGGCATCTGATATTGTTGATCGTGGTATTATGATGACCGGTGGCGGCGCGTTGTTAAAACGTTTGGATGAAGTGTTGCGCGATGCGACTGGATTGCCTGTATCAGTTGCTGAAAATCCGTTGCAGTGTGTGGCGGTCGGCACTGGCAAAACGGTGGAAGAAATCGATAAGTTCGAAAATTTATTAACCAGCATGTATTAATTGCCATTTAAGGAAAGAAGAACGTTCAATGGAAAATAGATTTTTTCGGTTGAAAAAAATTAAGGCGCAAGTTAAACAGTTTGCGCCCGTTCTTTTTTTATTAATAGCTTTGGGCTTAATCGGTATCGGTGTATCCAAAAATCCATATTTGATTCAGACAAAAATCGCGGTAGCGGATGCATTTGTACCGATTGTTAACATTGTTACAAAGCCGATAGATTGGGTCAAAGCCGGCGTTAATGAAGTCAGCAACATTTTTAAAGTCCACGCATTGAATAAAAAACTGATGGATGAAAATGAAAAATTAATTGCGTGGAAAAATATCGCTTATAAATTGGCTGCTGACAAAAAAGAATTGGAAAAACAACTCAATTATGTCCCGTCAAAGGATATCAGCTATTTAACGGCGCGTATTGTTGCCGATAACGGTGGTAATTTTTCAAAATCCGTGTTGGTAGAGGCTGGCAAACAAAATGGTGTTAAAAAAGGGGCTTTGGCCATGCTTCCCCAAGGTGTTTTCGGGCGTGTAGTTGAAGTGGGCAATTCTGTCAGCCGTTTGTTATTATTGACGGATTTCAGTTCGCGTATCCCCGTTATGGTGGGTGAAGAGAGGTTGTTATGTATTTTAACGGGGGATAATTCAGATTTTCCAAAACTTATTTCATTACCGGAAGGTGAAAAACCAAAAATCGGCGATCGTGTGGTGACAAGCGGGCATGCCGGCGTTTTTCCATCAGGGCTCAGTATTGGGATTGTTTCTTCCATTGAGGATGGAGAGGTATTCGTCACACCTTTTACGCATGATTTGTATCCCGAATATGTTCGGTTAGTGGATTTTGGTTTAACCGGCGTTTTGATAGATGAACAACCATGTCAATGCGAATCACAAGATGAGAATGAAAAATGAAAGTCATAACGCTTAAGCAATTTAACTGTGCGTGGCCAACAATCATTTCATTATTATTGGTTTTATTTTCATTGGCGACATTTTCCTTAATGCCGATTTATCACACAGAATTGCCAATCGTTTTAATTGTCATATTTTGTTTCGCTGTTTTTAATCCGACACTCTTGAACGGCATTTGCGTTTTTTTTATCGGCTTGTTTGCGGATTTGTTAATGGCCGGACCTTTTGGATTACAAGCTTTTATATATGTTTTATTGTTCTTTATTGCAAATTTAAACCTTCGTTTTTTGCTCATCTTGTCTTTTAAATATTTATGGTTAGCTTTCGCATTTATTTTGGCCGTGATTTATCTGATTTGGTATTTGATGTTTTCACTTGTGATATTTAATTTTTTATCACCGCAACCCTTTATTTTGCAATATTTGGTTCTTGTTTTGATATATCCTGCCGTTTCGTGGTGTTGCGGTTGGTTGAACTCTAAAGTGGGGGTATATCAATGAGCGTTTGGAAATATAAGAAAACCCAAGTTTTTACCCACCGTATGCTAGCCTTATCGGCACTTTTTTTGATGCTGGTTTTGGTGTTGGCAGCGCGTTTGTTTTACTTACAAGTGCTTCAAGGGGAAAAATATCGCCTGATGGCGGAAAAAAATCGCTTGTCAGTGCGTTTGACGTTGGCCCCGCGCGGTTATATTTATGATCGTAATGGTGTGAAATTGGCCGAAAATAAAAAAACTTTCCAAGCTGTTTTAATTAAAGAGCAAACGCCCGATTATAAGGAAACTTTAGCCAAGTTTTCAAAGCTCTTGCCGTTAGAAGAAGACGAATTAAATCGTATCGAAAAGGAAATTAAACGCAAACGTGCTTTTATGCCTGTGCGTGTGCGTGATAATTTGACGTTTGAACAAATGTCTTTATTGCAAGTCAATGCACCGGATTTGCCCGGTATTTCTATTGAAGAGGGCATCAGCCGAAATTATCCCCAAGGAGCTTCCAGCACACATGTGGTCGGTTATGTTTCGTTATTAAATGAGCAAGATTTAAAGGGGGATACCGATTCTAATCTGCAAGATTTGCCGGGTTACAGAATAGGGCGTATAGGGATTGAACAAGCTTTTGAAGAGACATTGCAAGGTGTGCCCGGCATTCGTAAAACCGAGGTGAATGCATTCGGCCGTTCTGTGCGTGTTTTGGAAAATAAATTGCCAATTGCGGGGCAAGATGTGCATTTGACAATTGACAGCCGTCTTCAAAAATATGCGCAAGAGGTGTTTGGGGATGAGGCCGGTTCTCTTATTGTTGTAGATGTTAAAACGGGTGAAATACTCACTTTGTTTTCAGCGCCGTCATTCGACCCCAATTTGTTTACCGTTCCACTGTCGGTCAAAGATTGGCGAGCGCTGGCAAATAATCCCAAAAATCCATTGCAAAACAAAGCCTTAAATGGGCTGTATTCCCCCGGTTCCGTTTTTAAAATTATTATGACATTGGCGGGGTTGGAAGGCGGGCAAATTACGCCCTATAATACGGTTTTTTGTAATGGAAAAATTCGTTTGGGCACTCAATTATTCCATTGTTGGAAAAGGCAAGGGCACGGACATGTCAATGTGGTTGAGGCCATCAAACATTCTTGCGACGTTTATTTTTATGAAATGGCGCAAAAAATCGGTGTTGACCAAATTGTATCCGTGGCGGCACGCTTGGGGTTCGGCGAATTGGTCAATATTGAAATTAAAGGCGAAAAAAAGGGGTTGCTGCCAACGCGGATGTGGAAAGAAACCGTCAAAGGCGACGGGTGGCGTATGGGCGATACGCTTAACTTAAGCATCGGGCAAGGCTTTTTAAATACAACGCCTTTGCAACTGGCTAAATTTGTGTCCGAAATTGCCGGTGGCAAACAATTGAATTTGACATTGCTAAAAAAACAAGCGGATGAAAAAAATACGCAAAAACAGCTTGATATTTCAAAATCATATTTGAATACTGTGCGTCAAGGTATGAATAAAGTTGTCAATGAAGAAGGCGGTACGGCCTATGGTTCGCGTTTTAATTACCGCGGGCAAATGATGGCCGGTAAAACGGCCAGTACCCAGGTACGGCGCATATCCTTAAAAGAACGTGAAGAAGGCGTTAAAAAACAAGAAGACTTGCCATGGCAATATCGCGACCATGCAATGTTTGTTGCATTTGCTCCGACAGATAACCCGCGCTATGCCATAGCAGTTGTTGTTGAACACGGGGGTGGAGGCAGCCGAACTGCCGCTCCGATGGCATCGAAGATGCTGCGTGAAGTTTTACGTTTGGAAGATGAAGATAATGCGGCGGCTGAACAACAGGCGAAAATTGATAAAATTAAACAGGCAAAACAAAATGTGCCTGCAGATTTATTAACAAATTCAAGGGAGGATTAAGTGAACTTTTTTAAAGACAGAAATTGTTATTTAAGAAATTATAACTTGACCTTCATGGACCGTGTCCGATTGTTCAGCTGGCCTTATTTGGCATTGATTTGTTCGGTCGTTTTTATCGGCATAGCGTTGTTGTATTCGGCTGGGGGTGGCAGTTGGTATCCGTGGGCGAGCAAACAATTCATCCGTTTTTTGGCTGCGCTGTGTGTTTTATTAGTCGTATCCATGACAAATTTAAGGTTGTGGATGAAATATGCTTACTGGATATATGCAGTTGCTTTACTATTGTTGGTTGGTGTAGAATTAATCGGTACCGTCGGCATGGGGGCGCAACGATGGCTTGATTTGGGCTTTTTCCAATTGCAACCGTCTGAAGTCATGAAAATTGCATTGGTGTTGGCTTTGGCAAAATATTTTCACGGTGCTTCATTGGAAGAGGTTCGCTCGATCCGCTTTATGGTACCGCCCTTATTGTTGATGGCTTTGCCGGTTGCTTTGATTTTAAAACAACCCGATTTGGGAACGGCATTAATGTTGGTGTTCGTGTCGTTCGGGATTTTCTTTATTGTCGGCGTTCAAATTTGGAAGTTTATTGTTTTGATGATTGGCGGGTTAATTTCCATCCCTGTTTTTTGGATGTTTATGCATGATTATCAAAAAAAACGGGTTTTGACATTTTTAAACCCGGAAGATGACCCGCTTGGCACAGGGTATCATATCATGCAATCCAAAATTACATTGGGGTCGGGCGGTATTTTCGGGAAAGGGTTTATGCAAGGCACCCAAAGCCGTTTAAATTTTTTGCCTGAAAAGCAAACAGATTTTATCTTTACGATGATGAGCGAAGAATTTGGCCTTGTCGGTTCATTATTTTTGTTAGGATTATTTACGTTCATCCTCGGGTACGGTATTTTTATCGGTATGCGTTCCAACAGCTTTTTCGGCAAATTATTGGCATGGGGATTGACAATTAATTTTGCGATGTACGTCTTTATTAATATGGGGATGGTAATGGGCTTAATGCCGGTGGTGGGTGTTCCGCTTCCGTTAGTTTCATACGGCGGAACGGCGATGTTGACATTATTTTTCGGCTTTGGCTTGGTTGAATGCGTCAATATCAATCGTGAAATGGTTATTGGACGGCGTGGGTCAATTGACGATGAATAAAACGGTGTATTTTAGTTGATAAAGACCTATATATAGTAAATTAGGAGGAAGTTTGAATGTCCACAACTGACCAATTGCTTGATACGGCTTTTGCGGCTTATAATGGCGGCGATTTTGATAAAGCCGAAGAATTGGCGCGCGAAGTTTTAACCATAGAAGCCAACCACGGAGACGCCCTTTATTTGCTTGGATTAATCGCATTCCAAGCCAATGCGTTAGAGCCGGCCGCCAAAATTTTGTACACGGCCGTGAAATTGTACCCGAATGTTGAATCCTATGCTTTAGCGTTGGCGTCTGTACTGCACCGCCAAAAACATTATGATGAGGCATTAAGCTTTTATGAAAAATACAAAAGTAAACCCGATGTTTTATCACAAATGGGCATTATTTATGCGCAAAAAGGACAAAATGAATGGGCAAAAAACGCTTTTAATGAGGCTTTAAAATTAAATGCGTCCGACACTTTTGCCTATATCGGCTTGGCACAGATAGCTGAGTTGGAGGGGGATGAAAAAACGGCGGAAAAATTTTTACACCAAGCGGCAAATATTTGCCCGACGCCTGATGTTTACTACCATTTGGCGGTTATGGCGCGCAAGTTTGGGAAATTAAATGAGGCAACCGAGTATATTGAACAAGCTTTGCAAAGGCAACAAAAAGCTTTGTATTTTAATGAATATGGTTTGATTTTAGAACAGGGCGGTGATTTGGATGGCGCTCTTGAAAAATATCTTAAGGCAGCCGATTTAAATTCCTACTATGCGGATGCTTATGCCAATCAAGGCAATATTTATCTTAAAAAAGGCGATAAACAAGCGGCGGAAGATGCTTATAAGCGCGCGTTGGCCAATGACAGGGATTTTTTGGCCGCCCATCATAATTTGGCTGTGTTATTATTTGAACAAGGGCGCAAAGCCGAAAGTTTGGGACATTATCAAGAGGCCATTATTATTGATCCGAAACATGTGCCGTCCATTTATAATTTGGCAATGATTTTGGAAGATATGGGCGATTATTGTGAAGCGGCCGGGTTGTATTTTAATGCCTTAGTATTAGGACTTAAAACCAAAGAATTGGATTTGAGGATTGCAGCCACCTTGACAGAGCTGTATAAAATGGGTAAGGCGGCGCAAAAACAAGCATTGGATTTTGCAAAAGGGTGGGTTAAAAACTTTCCGGATAACCCCGTGGCAAAACACACATTGGCGGCTTTAAGCGGAAAAAAAGATTTGCAACCTGCCGCTTATGCCAAAGAATTATTTGATGCATTCGCGCCCACGTATGAGGCTACCATGCAAAAGCTGCAAAGCGTTGCTATTAACGAAACGGTTGGCATGTTGGGGGATAAAACCTATAAAACCGTATTGGATTTGGCGTGTGGTACCGGGCAATTTGCCGAGGCAATGACGGGACGTTATGGGGCTATAACGGGGGTTGATATCTCTCAGGAAATGCTCAAAATTGCAGCTCAGAGGAAGTTATATAAAAAACTTATTAATAAGCCTATTGATGAATTTTTAGCGACGAATAAACAAAAATTTGAATTGATTGCGGCCATTGAAATGCTTGGGTATTTGGACAACCCGTTAATTTTATTTCAAGGTGTTAAAAATCATTTGACAAAAGACGGGCAATTTGCGTTGACGGTGGAATCAACGGATAAAAACAGCGAATTGTCGCCATCGGGACGGTATTTATACAGCCGTTCGTATATCGAAAAGCTTTTGCACAACAGCGGATTTAAAATTTTATCTTCTAAAAGTGTTGATTTGCGAAAAGAGGGTACCGATATGGCCAAAGGCGAAGTCATTTTGGCTTCTCTATAATACGGTGACGCTTATGAATTTATGGATTTGTTGCAGGTAACCATTTTTGCAGTGCTTCTTTGGCACGAGAGGTGTACAGGCGTTTGCGGTCAGCTCCTTTAATTTTTCTTTTGCCATTAACAGTTTGAACCGGTGGAAATAAACCGAAATTGATGTTCATCGGTTGAAAAATTTCATCGGTTGCTTCGTGCGTTATATGGGCAAGCATAGCGCCCAAAGCCGTTTCTCGCGGGGGCAACGGCATATCGGGCAGTGCGGTAAACAATCCCGCCAATAAACCGATGGCGGCGCTTTCGACGTATCCTTCGCACCCCGTGATTTGGCCGGCCAAACGAATATGGGGCAATTTTTTAAGCCTTAAACGTTCATCCAATACTTTGGGACCACATACGAATGTGTTTCGATGTATGCCGCCCAACCTTGCAAATTCGGCATTTTCAAGTCCCGGAATCATTGTGAATACTTGTTTTTGTGCGCCATAGGTTAACTTTGTTTGGAAACCAACTAAGTTCATTAATGTGCCGTCTTTGTTTTCTTTGCGCAATTGAACGACAGCGTATGCCCGTTTATTGTCCATGTGTGGATTGCGAAGCCCCACAGGTTTCATCGGGCCAAACAATAACGTTTGTCGTCCGCGTTCGGCCATGACTTCAATCGGCAAGCACCCTTCAAAATAGGGCGTTCTTTCTTCCCATTCTTTAAATTTGACTTTTTCACCACCAAGCAAAGCATCGATAAACGCATTATATTCGTCTTCATTCATTGGGCAGTTTAAATAATCGGTACCATCGCCTTTGTCATAACGGGATTGATACCAAGCTTTTGACATATCAATACTGTCGGTGTAAACGATCGGTGCAATTGCATCGAAAAAGTGCAATGAATCCGAACCGGTAACGTCGCAAAGTTGTTCGGCCAATTTGTCGGAGGTCAATGGGCCGGTTGCCAAAATAACGGGAATATCCGATTGGATGGGCAAATCTGCCTCTTGAATTTGTAACGAAAAATGCGGATGTGACATCAATGTGTCGGTTATCATTGTGGCGAAATCCTCACGATTGACAGCCAAAGCGCCCCCGGCGGGAACCTTGCATGCATTGGCACATTTCATAATTAAAGAATCGCAACGGCGCATTTCTTCATGCAACAAACCGATGGCACTGGCTTCGTTATCATCCGAACGCAATGAATTGGAACAAACCAATTCGCCGAATAAGTTTGTCGCATGTGCCGGTGTGGATGATTTGGGGCGCATTTCAACCATTTGAACGGCAAACCCGCGTTTTAATAATTGCCACGCGGCTTCTGACCCCGCCAAACCCGCACCGATAATCATTACTTTTTTCATGAAACCCTCTTTTAATTTTAAATAAATTCTGCTATACCATACTTATGAAAAAAAGTGAAATATTTTTATTGTTTTTCGGTACGGTAAATTTATTTTTTATCGCGAATGTTTCTTGCAATGCGGCAATGAAAAATTCAAACGATGCCTCTCAATCGCTACCCGCACGGGGGGTAATATATGAAGATGCCCCAACGGTATTGCCGCCTTCGGTGGAATTATTTAATGCAATGAACCCATTGGCCGATGAAACGAAAAGCGACGGTTATTGGGATTTGGCTTGGCATGCGCGTGCAGCAGATTACGGGGATATGCACAGCCAATATTTGGTGGCTCAGGCTTATGAATACGGCAAACATACACCGGTGAATCGACCAAAAGCTTTGGAATTTTATAAAAAAGCAGCGCAACAGGGGCATTATGATTCATGCATGAAATTAGGGCAAATTTATACCGAAAACAAATGGGTAAAGGAAGACCCTGAACAAGCGTTGTTTTGGTACGAGCACGCGGCAAATGACGGATATATTCCCGCCCAACTGAAATTGTCCGATATGTATTTGACAGCGAAAAAGCCCAATTATGTTGAAAGTTACTACTGGTTGGGAAAAGCAACGAAACAAATGTTTCCGCATGAACCCGATTTAGAAGCCAAAGCACCGAAGTTGAGCAAGATAGCCGAATATTTAACGCCTGACGAGTATGAAAGCGTTTTAATCAGGGTGGAAAAATGACATTGCCACCCTTGTATTTGGCCCCTATGGCCGGTGTGACGGATAAACCGTTTCGAAATATGGTGCGCAAATTCGGCAAACAAACTTTATTTACCGAAATGATAGCCGTCAATTCATTGTTGGCGCGTCATCCCGGGACCGTAAAATTATTGGATTTTACCGGCGAAGAAAACCTTGTTGTTCAATTGGTTGGGGAAAATCCCGATAAAATTGCGCAAGCTGCCAAAATTGTTGCTGATAACGGCGCGGCATCTATTGATATTAATATGGGATGTCCCGTTAAAAAATTAATTTCCAATTGCAGCGGTGCCAAACTTATGCTTTATCCCGAAAAAGCGGCACAAATTGTCGAAAAAACGGTTGCGGCCGTTCATGTGCCGGTGTCGGTGAAAATGCGCCTGGGGTGGGATAAAGAACATATAAACGGTGTGGAATTTGCAAAAATCTTGGAAAATGCGGGGGCTCAGCGCCTGACAGTTCATGGACGCACGAAAGACCAAGGGTATGCAGGGCAGGCCGATTGGCAGGAAATTTCGAAAATTAAACACAGCGTGTCCATACCCGTTATAGCCAATGGCGATATTGTCAATTGTTCGACTGCCAAAACGGCTGCCGAAATAACGGGTGCGGACGGTTTGATGGTTGGGCGCGGCGCGTGCGGAAAACCTTGGGTACTCAGTGAAATTGAAAACGGTTGTCGGCCCGAATTTAACTTAAGCGATTTGATTTTGGAACATTTTGACGCTATGTTATCTTATTATGGGATACACGGCGTATTTGTGGCGCGCAAACATTTAGCCTGGTACGGCAAAGGGAAAAAAGATGTTGCCACGTTTGCGCAAAGGGTATATGCTGAAAAAAATATTGATAAGATAAAACGAATGATTAAAGATTTTTTTGACGGGCAGGAGGCTTAAATGAAAATAATTATTGCCGGAGCGGGGCAAGTCGGCGTTTCTTTGGCAAAATATTTGCGCGAAGAAAACCACGATATTGTTTTGATTGATGAAAGTGCCGAACGGTTGGGAAATTTAAGCGAGCAATTGGATATTCAAACGATACAAGGCTCTGCCTCTTATCCGAGTGTTTTGGATAAAGCCGGCGCCGAACATGCTGATGTGTTTTTGGCCGTAACGGGTAATGACGAGGTCAATATCGTGTCATGCGGCGTTGCAAAATTTGTTTTTAACATCCAAAAACGCATTGCCCGGATTTCTTCGGGTGAATATTTATTGTCTAAATATAAACCGTTTTTGCAATCTCAATCTATTGAAGTTATTTTGTCTCCCGAAGTTGAAACGGCCAACCGTATTATGCAAACATTGCCGATACCGGGCGCGGTCGAAATGGTGCCGATGTCCGATGGCTTGGTTCAATTTGTCGGATTAAAAATCCGGCGTTCTTCACCTATAGCCGGTAAAACTTTGGAAGAATTTTTGCCAAGTTTCGGTGAAATTCCGATTAAAATCGTGGCCGTTACGCGCCGCTATAATGTGATGGATTTGGATGAGGTGCGCATTCGTTCAAATGACGATTTATACTTTGTCATTGATAAACGGTATATTACCCAAGTTTTGGATATTTTGGGCTATGAAAGTTTATCTCCGCGCTATATTATTATTTTCGGCGGTGGCAAAGTGGGTTGGCAATTGGCCAAGCTATTGGAAGACGACGTTATTACCCATGATGTAACCGTCGTTGAAAAAGATGAAGCCCGTGCCAGATTTTTGGCCGAAAAATTGCAAAATACGTTGGTTATCAGCGGTGACGGCTTGGATGAATCGTTGATTGAAGAGTTAAATTTAAAAAATTACAGCATTGCCATAACAACGACTCAATCCGACGAAAGCAATATTTTGTTGTCCTTATTATCGAAACGCAACGGAATTCCAAGAACGATGGCTTTGATTCATAATGATTTGTATGATACATTGTTAAACGGATTGGGGGTAGATAGCACGCTGGACCCGAATGCCGTCATGGTATCATCCATTTTGCAACACATCCGAAAAGGGCGTGTAAAAAGCGATTATTTCGTCCAATCGGGTATTGGTGAGATGTTGGAAATTGAAGCAGTGGCAACATCCAAAATTACTAAATCTCCGCTGGGACGTATTAAATTGCCACTCGGTGTTGAAATCGGCGGCGTGATTCGCGGCGGTTTATTTATGTTGCCCAATAAGGATTTGATTGTCAAAGAAAAAGACAAAGTCCTTATATTCGTTGAACGCGGAAAAGTTGGGGAAGTCGAAAAGCTGTTTTCCGTTGGGTTTTCATTTTTCTAAAGGTTTAATTGAAAATAATAACCGCCATGTCAAATTTGAATGAAACAATTAAGCTCTCTGGTATTCCCCAAGGTTTTGACGCCTTGGTTTTGGCCGATTTGGCAAGGAAAAACGGCACACACGTTCACATTGCCACCGATGAAATGAAAGTTGCAAGAATCAAAGAGGCCGTCAGTATTTTTGCCCCCGATTTGGAAGTGTTGGTTTTTCCGACCTACGATACCGTCCCTTATGACCGTGTTTCGCCGCGTCCCGATATTGTGGGCTTAAGGATTGATACCTTAACAAAATTGATTGCGCCGTCAAATTCGAAAGTAAGCCGCTTGATTTTAGCATCCGCCGCTGCCGTTATGCAACGGGTACCGGAAAAATCATTTTTTACCGATACGTCTTTAACGTTAAATGAGGGGCAAAATATCGGATTTGATACACTTAAATCCTTTTTGACCAAAAACAGTTACAAACATACCACAACGGTAATGGAAACGGGCGAATATGCCGTCCGCGGGGGCATTATTGATTTGTTCCCTGCTGGGTTTGATAATCCGTTGCGTGTGGATTTTTTCGGCGATGAAATTGATTCGATTAAAACATTTGATGCGATTACTCAGCGCAGCAGTTCTTCAATAAAATCTTTTACAATTAAACCAATGGCGGAATTTGCTTTGAATGATGAAAGCATTTCTTTGTTTCGTTCCAAATACCGTGAGTTATTCGGCAATGTGCGCGATGATGTGTTTTATACGGCTGTTTCTGAGGGACGCTATACACAAGGCATTGAACATTTCTTACCGCTCTTTCATGAACGGATGGTTCCTTTTTTTGAATATGTTCAAGGTGTTCCTATCAGCTTGGATTTTCAAATGGCGGGTGCGTTTGAAGCCCGAGCCGACCAAATCCAAGAATATTATCAGGCGCGCTTAGAGGCCATTAACCAAGGTTTTTCTACCACCTCAATTTATCATCCGATACCGCCGGAATTGTTTTTCTTAAAACACGATGAAATAAGCGCGTTCATTTACGAACACAAAAATTTTTCCTTTTCGCCGTTTGTGGAACCTGGCACGCAAGATATGCAAGGGCGCCCCGGGCATAATTTTGTCGAAGGGCGTTTGCGCGAAGACCAAGACGTATTTGATACCGTAGCGGATTTTATCAGGCAATCTTCCAAAAAAGTTATTATATCCGCGGCAACACACGGGGCCGGCGCTCGTTTAAGCGGATTATTGCGAGACAAAGGCATCACATTGCATGAAGCAGATTCATTTAAGCATGCTTTATCAAAATCGCCCGCTTTAATCAGTGCGCCATTTGAAAAAGGTTTTGCCGGCAGCGATTTTATTGTCATAACCGAAACGGATATTTTGGGCGACCGTATTATCCGCACGCCGAAAAAGAAGAAAAACGCAAACTTCATCACGGATATAACGACGTTAAGCGCGGGCGATTTGGTTGTCCATCAAACGCATGGTATCGGGCGTTTTGAACGGTTGGAAACACTGAATGTGGATGGGGCGGCGCACGATTGCTTACTGGTTGTGTATGACGGGGGCGATAAACTGTTTGTGCCGGTGGAAAATTTGGAAGTATTATCCCGATACGGGTCGGAAAATGCTTCATTAGATAAATTGGGCAGCCAAAGCTTTTCAAACCGTAAAGAGCGCGTTAAAAAAGATTTATTCGCGATGGCGGAACAATTATTGGCGATTGCATCGACCAGAGAGCTAAAAAAAATGCCGAAAATTTTGCCGCCTCATGGGGCTTATCAAGAATTTTGCGCGCGTTTCCCCTATGTTGAAACGGATGACCAATTGAAAACCATTGCCGATGTTGAACAAGATTTGTCGCGCGGCAAACCGATGGACAGGTTGGTTTGCGGCGATGTCGGTTTTGGCAAAACGGAAGTGGCGTTGCGTGCCGCTTTTTTAGCCGCTATGAATGGCGAGCAGGTGGCCGTTATTGCGCCGACGACTTTGTTGGCGCGGCAACACGCCCAAAATTTCATGGAACGGTTTAAAGGATTCCCCATTCGTGTCGGCAGCTTGTCACGCTTAGTCAGTGCATCAAAGGCTAAAATTGTTAAAGAAGAACTTGAAAAAGGCACCTTGGATATTGTCATCGGCACGCATGCCATTTTAAGTAAATCCATTAAATTCAAAAATTTAGGATTGGTTATCGTTGATGAAGAACAACACTTTGGCGTTACGCATAAAGAACGGCTTAAGGAACTTAAAACGGGCGTCCATGTGCTAACCTTGACGGCAACGCCAATTCCAAGGACGTTGCAATTGTCCTTGTCGGGTGTGCGTGATTTGTCTATTATCGCAACGCCGCCCGTGGACAGGTTGGCGGTTAAAACCTTTATCAGCCCGTTTGATGGCGTGATTATTAAGGAAGCCATTTTGCGCGAACATTTCCGTGGTGGTCAAACTTTTTTTGTATGTCCGCGCATTTCGGATATGTTTGAAGTGGAAGATGCGCTTAAAAAATTGGTACCGGATATTCGTGTGGTTAAGGCGCACGGGCAAATGGCGGCGGCACAACTTGAAAAAATCATGGTGGATTTTGCCGAACGCAAATTTGATGTGTTATTGGCAACAAGCATTATTGAATCCGGGCTTGATATGCCGTCGGTCAACACCATTATAGTTTATCGTTCTGACCGTTTCGGTTTGGCGGCTTTATACCAGTTGCGCGGGCGTGTCGGGCGCGGTAAGTTGCGCGCATATGCTTATTATACGACGCCACCGAATAAAAAATTAAGCGAAACGGCACAAAAACGTTTAAACGTCATGCAAAGTTTGGACAGTTTGGGTGCCGGCTTTATGTTGGCGAGCCATGATTTGGATATCCGTGGGGCAGGGAACTTGCTGGGCGATGAACAATCGGGCCATATCAAAGAAATCGGTGTAGCGTTGTATCAAAAGATGTTGGCCGATGCCGTACGGCGGTTGCGCGCCGAACAATCGGGTGAGAAAACATCCGAAAATGAAGATTTTTCACCGCAAATTTCGGTCGGTTTGCCGGTGCTTATCCCACCCGAATATGTAGCGGATTTGGATGTACGCATGAATTTGTATAACCGTATCGGCGATATAGAATCTTTGGAAGAGATTGAATCTTTGCGCGCCGAATTGGTTGACCGTTTTGGTGCATACCCGATTGAAGTGGATAATTTGTTAAATACGGTTGAGCTTAAATTATTGGCCAAACGCGCCAACATCGAACGCATTGATGCGGGACCCAAAGGTGCAAGCATCGCCTTTTATAATAATACATTCCCCAACCCGGCAGCACTTATTGAATATATGTCCAAACAATTGGGAACAATGAAAATCCGCCCCGACCAAAAGTTAGTCGTGATGCGCCCATGGGACAAACCGACCGACCGTTTGGCGGGGGTAAAAAAAATCATCCAAAAAATTGCGGATTTTGCGTAGGAAAGCTGTTATAAAATCATTTTAAAACTGTATTATCGTTTAAGCGAATCCAATTTTTTTTGAAGTGCTGCTGACAGTGGGAATTTGGTTTCGGTGTGTGGTTGTAACAGTTTACAGCGGTTATTGTAATCTATCTGTCCCGCTTTAATTGCATTTTTCAAAAATAAAGCCGCTTGTAATTGTTCCAAACCATTTAAAGTTGCATATTTAGGCGCTCTTAACAAATTATTGAATGACGGCAATGGCCGCCAAGAATTTTCGTTCGCATTTTGGATGGAATTAGCCAGGATATTCGTTAAATAATTGCGATATAACAGCTTTGCGTTGGCGGCACTCGTCGTAACTTTTTTATTGTCGATGTCGAAAAAGACTAATCCATGTTCGCTTTGTTCATTTGGCTTCAAAGAAGATTTATAAAAACGGTTAATTACAAGTGCGGCTTCATTTTTGGAAAAGGGGATAAAAGTTCCTTGGTTGTCATTGTACACGTTAAATAAATCGGACAAATACTTGTTCCATGAACTTGATGATTGTAAAAAGGATGCTATTTCATCACGCGTAGAAAAAACATTTAATGTTGTAAAACGGCTTTTTTGCCCCAAAACCGTCGGACCGCCTAAAGTCAATACGGCAACTTGTTTCATAATATCGACGGTGTCTTTTTCTGAAAATCCCGCTTTCAACATTTTTTCGTACATAACGTCGGATAATTTAACGGCAAAGTAATCCCCGAAACTGTGGGTGGCAATATTTAAATTGCGCATGATTTTCAATGCTTTGGAAAATTCTAAGCGTTTGTTTGTTATCGGATTAATCAGCATCGGTTCGATGTACGTTTGATATAAGCGTTCCGCATAAGGAAATGCGGGCTCGGAAATCATAAAAATATCATCTTTAAACCGATTGATTTTTTCATGATGAAAATCAAAAGTTTTATTTTTAATTAATTCAGGTACCAAATATAAGGGCAAACTTCTATCAGGTACACGGTAATAAGCGCTGACTATTTGAATATCGGACAGTTCTTCGGACGGTATCAATTTTTGAAATTCTTTGATATAACCGTTGGCTTGTTTAGGGGACTCGGTTTTATTGCCACCCAAAATAAGCAAGGTGGGTTTACAAAATGAACGATTTTCATCCCATTCTATCCACGGAACGACATTATCAGTTGCAGCGGTTATTGAACGTTCGCCTAAACCAAATTCTGATGATATATGAGCGGATAATTTTGCCATAATTTAATTTCCTTAATATCCTGACAAAGCAAGGTAAAAATAATTAACTTTATTATACCATATATTTATTAATTTTAAAATAAATTTTGGTATTGAAAACTTTTTTAAAATAGTGTAAAATTAACTCTAACCGCATTTTTGCGGCCTTTGTTTTAAAATTTCAACAACCTCAATCAAATAAAAACGAAAAGGGAATCACATGCGTGTAAGCCATCTTGTCTCAAGAAAACACAAAGAAAAACCGGCTGAAGCCCAACTTATCAGCCATATTTACCTGTTGCGCGGCGGATATATCCGACCGGTTGCCAACGGGATTTATTCTTTGTTAAACCCGGCACTGCGTATCACAGCTAAAATCGAAAACATTATTCGTGAAGAAATGAATGCGATTGATGGGCAAGAGGTGAAAATGCCTGTGGTTTTGCCGCGCGAATTGTGGGAAGAATCGGGGCGTTGGACATCGGTTGACAATGCGTTGTTGCGCTTTAAAGACCGCACAAACCATGATATGTTGTTGGCGATGACACATGAAGAGGGCATTGTCGCGTTGGCACGTACTGAAGTCAACAGTTATAAAGATTACCCCTTCATGATGTATCAAATTCAAACAAAATTTCGTGATGAGGCACGTTCCCGTGGTGGTTTAATCCGCGTACGCGAATTTACGATGAAGGATGCGTATTCTTTTCATACCTCTTTGGCCGATTTGGACAGGTATTATGAGCGGTGTGCCCGTGCATATGATCGGATTTTTGCACGTTGCGGGGTTCCCGAAGTCGTTTCCATCCAATCCGACAGCGGAATGATGGGCGGCAAGGTGGCTCATGAATATCAATTATTGACTGAAGCGGGCGAAGACAAAGTTGTTGTTTGCGATAAATGCAAATCTTATGCCAACTCGGAAGTTGCCACATGCGTGTTTAAGGCTGAACCCGAAGAATTGTTGCCTTTGGAAGAATTTGAAACGCCGAACGTTAAAACGATTGATGAATTGGTCGCATTTACGGGGCAACCGGCAACAAAAATGGCCAAGATGGTATTTTATACAACGGCCGGCGGCGAAACAGTAGGTGTGATTGTTCGCGGCGATGTTGAAGTGAATGAATGCAAGTTGCAAAAGGTTTT
>ULOI01070626.1_pt1 | contig 24370 bp, 25 predicted proteins | sample 1952231 | NCBI WGS metagenome assembly ULOI01 (sample SAMEA4835593, study PRJEB28245) | human gut metagenome | biome: gut microbiome; material: fecal sample | place: Denmark | collected 2008
ATTCGATAGAGAAACTTGTTAGATAAATTACAATTTTACGAGCAGAAATGCTCTTTTTATTTTAATTAAAAGAAAGGAGAAAAAATGAATACAGATTATATAAAAAGTTTATTAATTATGTTTAATAATAAAAATGTTTATGAAATTGAAACAGCACTGGCAATTTATGAATTTATGGATAAGGATATTAATAGCATATCAGATGCAGAAATATTTAGGGTATATGATTTAATTCATTCACAAGATGAAATATTTGATGATTATGTTAAAGAAGAAATTCAAAGAATCAAAGAAGATCATGATAAAGAGGAAAGAATTAAAGAGGATATATCAAAAAAAGAGAAAGATATTCAAAAAGAAAAAGAACAAGATTCATTTGAAAAATAATAATTTTGTTGAATTATGTGGTATAATTAATTTAATAGAAAATACAGGAGGTGAATATAAATGAAAAAAGCTGAAATTATTGAAGCGTTAGCAGAAAAAACTGGTTTAACTAAAGCAGACGTTGCTAGAGTTTACGAAGGAACTTTTGAATTGTTCAAAGAAGAATTAGGTAAAGGTAATGATGTAGCAGTAGCTGGATTTGGTACATTCAAAGTATCTGAAAGAGCAGCAAGAACTTGCAGAAATCCTAGAACTGGTGAAACAATTAATGTTGATGCTTGTAAAGCAGTATCTTTTAAAGTTGGTAAAGATTTAAAAGAAACAGTTAATAAATAATTGAAAAATGATATTGGGTTAGTATGATGAATACTAATCCTTTTTATTTTATTATAGAAGAGGAGGGTTTGAAAAAATAATATTATGAAGCAAATAAAAATATTTTTATTGTTTTTGTTATTAGTAGTTTTAGGATTTAGTTTATATAAAATAAATCAAATAAATAATGAATTAAATTCTTCACAAGAAATAAAAGAAGAATTGATTGAGTTAGTTGAAATACCAGAAACACCATCAGATGAACCATCTTTTCAAGTTGATTTTGAAGAGTTAAAAAAAATAAATTCTGACGTTATTGGATGGATAGTCATAGAAGGTACAGGAATTAATTATCCTATTGTTCAAGGAAATAACAATTCTTTTTATTTAAATCATTCCTATGATAAAAAATGGAATTCATTAGGAAGTATATTTGCAGACTATCAATCATCAAATGATTTTAGCGATTATAATACTTTTATTTATGGTCATCATACAAGGAATGGAAGTATGTTCGGAGAATTATATAAGTATATGGATGTTAGTTTTTATAAGCAAAATAAAACATTTTATTTATATACACAGACAGGAAATTTTACAGCAGAGATTTTCAGTGCATATATAGATAGTACAGATTCGTCTTCATATAATCAATCATTTAATTCAATAACAGAATTCAATGATTATATTAATTTAGTTAAAGAAAAAAGTAATTACAGCACTGATGTAAAAATTGATGTGAATAAAGATAAAATAATTACACTTTATTCTTGTTCTCATGAATCTAATAGAAAGAAAAATGATAGATATTTTATTCATGCAGTATTAAGAAAACTAAGTTAAAAATATATAATTATCTATGCAGTTTAAAGAATGTATAATAATGGCTTTTAAGGAAGCTATTTTTTTGTTGGAGTAATTTATGTAGTACAAAAAATTGAGAGTAAGAAAGGGAAATATATATGAATGAAACAATGGTTTATACAGTAAAAGAAGTAGCAACAATTTTGCATAGTAGTCCAAATTATGTCTATACTCTGATAAGAAAGGGTTATCTTCCTGTCGTGAGATTAGGGAGTATAAAGATATTAAAACAGTCCTTAGAAAAATTTTTGATTGAAAATCAAGGAAAAGATTTATCAAATTTAGAAGATATAAAGCCGTTAGATTTTTCTAAAATAGGAGAATAGTTAATGGCACAAGTAAATATAGAAAAGAGAGGAAATGTTTATCAGTATAGATTTGAGATAGCACCACAAGGTGGTAAAAGAAAATTTATTAATAAATCAGGATTTAAAACAAAATCAGAAGCACAGGAAGCAGGTAATATAGCATATACAGAATATATAAATGCTGGTGTTCCTTTTAAAGAATGTAAATTATCTTATAGCGATTATTTAGACTATTGGTTAGATAATTATTGCAAATCAAATTTAAAATATAATACTATTTGTAAATATAGAACTATTATAGATAAATATATAAGACCTAGATTAGGTTTATATAGGTTATCTACACTTACAAGTGTGAGATTAAATATGTTTATTACAGAAATATGTGATGAATACTCTTTTTCAAGATCTTATTTTAAAAATATATTGAAAGTTGTTAAAGGAACTTTTAGAGATGCTTGTAATTTGTATGGATTTATAAAATATAATCCAGCTCTAACGTTGAGATTACCAAAAATGGATATTGATAAAAAAGATCCTAAACATTTATATACACAAGAAGAAATAGATAAGATATTATTTAGATTTAGATATAATGATACTTTTACTTGTTCTTTTTTAACATCATGTTATACTGGTATGAGAACTGGAGAAGTTTTTGCGTTAACATGGGATGATATAGACTTAGATGAAGGTATTATTTCTATTAAGCATAGTATATATGATAAAGCGAAAGATATAAAAGGAAGATGGTATTTAGGAAGCACTAAAACAATATCTGGAGAAAGATTAATCTATATTAGTCCAACTTTATTAAGTGCATTAAAAAATTATAAAGCCAAACAAGATTATTTAAAACAATTATATGGAAATAAATATATTTACTATTATTTAGAAGATGTGAAAAATCAGTATGGCAAAGTGATAGAAAAAAGAATTGTTCAAAAAACTGATGAAACAAAAGATCAAATTACATTGAATTTAGTATTTACTAAATCTGATGGTAAATTTACAGGTACAGATATTACCAAATATCCATTTGAGATTATTCATAAAGAATTAGGCATTGAAAAATGTAGATTCTACGATTTAAGAGGAAGTTATGCAACTAAAGTTTTAAACTCTGGTGTAGAAATTAGAGATGTTGCTGATATGCTTGGTCATAGAAATATAGAAACGACTGAAAATTATTATGTATCTAGTACAGATACATCAAGAAAATGTGCAACAGATAATTTTGACAAAATGATACAATCGGAAGTTATTAATGAAATATCAGAATATTTAGTTTTTTAATTATTAGCAACATACCCATTCTTTATCTTGTGGTGTGTTGCTTATTTTTAAATTTTATAGTATAATTTTAGTGGAACAGTTTTGTTGATTCATTTATTATGTAGTCAACACTATATGGCATATATTTGGAGAACGAATGGTATCATGATAACAATGTGTGCAATTTGTGTGCAAAAATTAAAAAATGTATAGTTCTATATATACTATATGTATGACATAATACCAATACCGTTCAGACCCATTTTCCCTTGAAATATATATAATACTATATATATTTCATAGTATCATATATACTGAAAAAGGATGAACATGCGGCTCAGGAAAAAAATATAAACAATGTTGTGGTAAGTAGTTTTAAGCTCGTATTTACGGGCTTTTTTTAATACCAGTTTTTAATTAGATAAGTTTTTAGGTAAGTTCTTAGTTTATCTAAAACTTATCTAAAATTCACCATGTTGGAGAAAAGTATTGAAAAATAAGTTTTTTTATAAAAATGTACACTGTCCCAATGATATGTGTATTTTAGGCTGACTGGAAAATTTAATAAAAATATGTTATAATTAAAGAAATTTGAAATGGGGGAGTTGTTATGAAAAGGAATAATTTAATAAAAGTATTGAAGAAAATATATAAATTGTTAGATACAAAACAGAAATTAAGATTTATTTTAATAATTATTATAATGATAGTTTCTGCTGCACTTGCTCAAATGACACCAAAAACAATAGGATGGCTTACAGATGATATATTAACTAAGAATGAAATATCATTTAATAAAGTAATTCCTTTTTTAGTTTTTATATTAATAGTAAATGTAGTAAATGAAGTAATAAAAATATTTAGAAGAGTATTAGTTGAAGATACAGCAACAAGAACAGAAAAGAAAGCAAGAGGAATGGTAATAAAGTCATTATTAATGGCTCCGCTTTCTTATTTTAGAAAGAATATGACTGGAAATATTCATGGAAGGCTTAATAGGTGTTTAGATGGAACTATTAAATTAGAAAAATTGTTGTTTATGGATTTTGCTCCAGCAATATTTAATGCAATTGCTGCAATTATAACTATATTTTTAACATTACCAATAACATTAGCTATGCCTATGTTGTTAGTTATACCTATCGGAGTATTTATTGTATTAAAACAAATAAAAAGTCAAAAAGGTATTAGGGTTGAACTATTAGAAAGTAAATCAGGAATGGATGGAACTATAGTTGAACTTATAAATGGTATTGAAGTTATAAGAATTTGTGATAGTTTAGACTTTGAAATTAAAAGATTTGATGATAAGGGTGAGTTTTTAAGAGCAAAAGAAATGAAACATCATAAAGCGATGGCAATGTATGATTGTTTAAAATTTATTAATCAAGCTGTATTTACAGTGTTAGTAATTGGGATTTCTACTTATCTAGCAACTAAAAATATAATTTCAGTAGGTGCTGTATTAACTGCATATTTATGTTTTAATCAATTACTAAGACCGTTAGAGGAATTGCATAGAATATTTGATGAAGTTTCTGAATGTACAGTTTTAGCAACTGATTTCTTTAAAATGGTAGAAATAGAAAATGATTTCTCATATTTACCTATAAAAACAAAATCAGAAAATAAATCAACAAATGAGATTATAAACATGGAAAATATTACTTTCCATTATTCTGAAAATGAAGATAAAATCATTTTGGATAACTTTAATATAGATATAGAAAAAGGAATGTATCTTGGAATTGCTGGACCTTCAGGCTGTGGTAAATCTTCATTAATAAAATCTATTTGCAAGTTAGAAAAAGCAGATGGAGCAATAATTGTTGATGATAGGAATATTGATAATTTAACAAGAAAAGATTTATCAAAATTAATAGCATTAGTACCACAAAGTCCATTCTTAATTGCAGGAACAATATTTGAAAATATAACATATGGAATAGATAGAGAAGTTTCAATTGATGAAGTAGAAGAAGCAGCTAAAAGAGCATATATTTATGATTATATAAATGGACTTCCAGATAAATTTGACTCATTAGTTTCTGAAGGAGGAAACAATTTATCAGGTGGACAAAGACAAAGAATAGCAATTGCAAGAATATTCTTAAGAAAGCCTAAAATATTAATTTTAGATGAAGCAACTTCGGCTCTTGATAATACATCTGAAAAATATATTCAGGCTGAAATAGAAAAAATGAAACAAGAAAATAATACAACAATTATTGCAATAGCACATAGATTAACTACACTAAAAAACTGTGATAGAATTATAGTACTTAATAAAGGTAAGATTGAAGAAGATGGTAAATTTGATGATCTTATAGAAAAAAATGGAATGTTTAGCGATATGTATTATGGAAAATTAAATTAAAATTTAGATAAGTTTTTAGATACTTTCTGATATAAAAGCCGAGTGTAACCAAGTGTAGCAGAGTGCATTAAAGTGCAAAATTAAAGGATAAAATGCTCTAAAGTGGAGCAAAATGGTACATAATAAAAATCCATGTGGCTCAGGACGCAAATATAAGCAATGTTGTGGCAAGTAGTAGGAAATATAAGGGCTTGCGAGATTTAGAAAAATTAAAAAATTGATAAAAATGGCCAATTTTTGTCCAAAAATGCAATTTTGTGTGCAAAATGTGTGCATAAATAAAAAAACTATGCACACATTTTATATAAAACCTTTATTTATAATGATTTAAGCTATGTAAAAAAATTAATTTATAATAAAATTTTATGTGATGAAGCAGTATTATGTCACTTTAGAGGGATAACACTGTTTTTTAGTAGTAAGGAGTGAAAAAAATGTTTAATTCAAAGAAAATATGGATAAAAAGATTAGACAAAGTAATGTTATGAAAAATCCAATTACACTTATCATAGGAGATAATGAAAGAGATAATAATTTAATTAGTTACCGTAAATATGGAAGTGAAGAAACTTACTCAATGTCTATTGATGAATTTATAGAATTTATGAAACAAGAAATAAAAAAAAGATAAGAGGTGTGATAATGGAATATATTATTAGAAAAAAAGAGTTAAAAGATTGTGAAGATTGGATTAATGTAAATATTTCTAGTTGGAATGATAACTTGAAAGGGATAGTATCTGATAAATTGTTAGAAAATATTTCTTCTAATAAAGTTGAAAGAATAAAGAATGAAATAAAAAAATTTAAACAAGATGATTATCATTATGTATTAGAAGAAAATAAAAAAATAGTTGGCATTTTAAAAATAAAAGAATCAGAGAGAGATGATTTTATAGGATATGGAGAAGTTCAAGTATTATATCTTTTATCTTCTGCTAAAGGAAAAGGTTATGGCAAGGCATTAATTAATGTCGCATTTTCTAAATTAAAGGAAAAAGGATTTAATAAAGTTGTCATAGGATGTCTTGATGGCAATTCTTCAAATGAATTCTATAAACATTTAGCTGGGAAATTTATAAAACAAGAAAATTGGAATATATTCGATGAATGTTATAAAGAAAATATATATTTGTATGAAATTTAATGATATAATGAATTTAGAGAACGAATGTTGATGATATAATGTGTGCAATTTGTGTGCAAACACCCGTGAACGCATAGTACTTATAATACTATATGTACTATATATACTAGATTTTGATTACCATATGGCTCAGATAAGAAATATAAACAATGTTGTGGTAAATAAGCTTGCAAAATCTTATAAATAAATGGTTTGTGAGAATTTGAAAATTTTAAAAAATCGTAAAAAAAGCCAAAATGTTTCCATTTTGTTTCTAAAAAAAATGGAAATGTGTCCAAAATAGTTGGGAACCCCTATAAAATAAGGTAATTCTAAATGAAAATATTTACGAAAACATTATGGAAGCAAAAAAAATTTCATTCGTTTACTATTGTAATATAAATAAAATATTAATGCTGGTGGTTTTCTAATTACCACTTGATACAAAAACAACAATAGCTCAATTAATTGATTATAAAACAGAAGTTACTTTTGTTAGTCCTATGACACAAGGACATTATTAGAAATACAGTTTTAAAAAAATGTGAATCTAATGGAATTAAGTTAGAAGAAAATAGAGATGAAAATGGCGGAATACAATACTTTAAATTAAAAAGGTATTGATAATATTATAAAGAACAATTTATTCTATGACTTCTTGGAGAACAATTTAATGATAAAAATATTGATAAAGAAGGAATGAAAGTATATGAAGTATCATATAACTATGGAAAAATAGTAGCAAATTATTCTCCTACGAATGAAGAAAATTATTTTGGACAATTTGAATTTTGTTTTTAAAGTTGCAATGATTATACAAAAGATATATTTGAAGCAGGAACAATGCAAGTTTATGTTCTAAATGAATCTGTTGTAAAAGCTAGTGGATATGATATTTAAAAACTAAAAATAGATAGTTAATTAGGAGGTACTATGATAAGTTTAGAACCAAGAAAATTTGATGAATCTGTTACATATCAAGCATATGAACCAGGTAATGTATATAAATGTAATGTTAATGATTTAGACCAGATTATAACTCAAATTACTCAATCAAATACAAGCGAAAGAATATTAGTAGAATTACCTAATACAATAGGTTTAACTCATTCCATAATTGATAGGTTACCTAGTAATATAGAAGTAAGAATTGATGGTGGATTAACCGAAGAATATGCTAAAAGTGTAAGAAATAAACATATGGATTATTTAAGGGAAAAAGCAACTTATTCAAAAGAAGAACTAGATGCAATAATTACAAAAATTGAATCAATAGAAAAAAATATTGATCCAAATTGGAATCAATATGAAAAAGCTTTGTACTTATATGAGTATATGAAAGCAGATATTGTTTATAGAGAACCCCAAGATGCTGGTGATATTGCGAGTACTTATCAAAGAACAAGAACTTGGGATACTTTAACAGGATTAACTAATCAATTATCAACTTGTAATGGATATGCCCATATATATACAGAATTATGTACAAGACAAGGTATTGATTGTAGTCAAGTTGCAAGTAATAAACATGCATGGAATATTATAACAATCGATGGTAAAAATTTTCTTGTTGATATAATTTGGGATTCAATGAATTATGAAAAAGGAATAAATGAAACTAATAATTTTGGTAATAAACCGTTGAAATACCATATGCCAAGATGTTATGTAGAAAAAAGTAATAATCTATCTTTTTTAAATCAAGATTGGGTTAAACAAGCAAGTGAAAAAGTTTCTAAAAATATATCAAAAGAAAAAATGGTACAAGAAAAACTTGAACAATTTGCTAAATCAAGAGAATTAGATAGACAACGAATGATGTATTTAAGACAGCAACAACTCCAAGTAGTTAATTCAAATGAAATGCAAGAAGAAATTACTATGGAAGGTAAGGCTAGATAATGGGAAACGATCTTCTAAATAAATTTGATGTTCTTGATATTAACACAAAAAGAAATCAAATAAGTGATGAGTTAATTATAATATATGAATTAATCAAAAAATATGAAGAATTAAATGGTATAGCATCAATTACAAAGGTTAAAAATTATAATACTATCAATGATAGTAATTTAAAAGAATCAGAAATATTAACTTTTTTCTATGAGGATATATAAATATTCAACAAGAATTAATTACTTTATTATCATATATTGAAAACAAAAAATAATATCCAAATAATTGAAAGAGAGAAATGATAAAAGGGAAATTATTGTACAAGGAAAAGGAGTTGAATACTTTACTCCAAATGAAATTATATTAAGTATGAATTTTTACAAGAAAGGAAATAGTTATGAGGAAGTTTTGAGTCCTGATGTAATGATTGTTCAAAATTTTATTAATAATATTCTTTTAAGTAATGGTTTTAATAAAGCGGATATGAAAACTAGAAATTTTGTTGTAAGAGAAGAACAAAAATATGATAATATGACAATATTTATCTGATGGTTTTTCATTTAGTCGAATTGTTACAATTAAATTTGATTATGATAAAGAAAAACTATCAAATATTATGAAATAATTATCAAAACTAGATAATACACCACAATGTCATGCTGATTTTGGAGTAAAAGATAAAAAAGATTGCAGACGACAAGTTCTTGCAAATGCATATAAAGATGCAGAACATAGCAGAAACACCTGGGAAAACATTAACACAATGTGCAAAAATCGCACATATGGGTAATGAAGGCAAGCAAACTTACAATACTAAGTATTATAATCTTGATATGATTATTTCTATTGTTTTTAGAGTTAACTCTAAAAAAGCAATTAAATTTAGAACTTGGGCAAATAAAATAATTAAAGATTATATGGTTCAAAGTTTTGCATTAAATGATGAAAGATTTTTAAAAGCAAAAAAATCTGATCAAGAATATTTTAAAAGATTACTTGAAAGAATTAAATTAATTCGTACAAGCGAGAGAATGTTTTATCAAAAAATTACTGATATATTTGCTGAATGTTCTATTGATTATGATAAAAATAGTGATCCTGCAATAACTTTTTATAAAACTATTCAAAATAAATTTCATTATGCAATTACTGGGTTAACTGCATACATTTGACACAACATAGAGAAATAGAAGATTTACTTTGTTTTAAAGGTATTACTAGCAAATATCATATAAAAATAAATGCTATTGATAATATAGATAATTGTGATGATTTAAAAATTGTACTATCTATATTGAAGTAAAACTATAGTCGTGCTATTGGTATTTAAAGAATAAAGTAAATAATAAAGAAAAATAATATTAATTTTAGATTAACTGTTAATACTAGCAATTTGCTGGTATTTTTTTAGTTAAGCAATTAATGGAGGAAAAAATTAGTGAAAATATTTATGTTCAAAAAAGGGGAAGGTATATCAATATCAATTTGCTATTGTATCTATTGATGGTAAAAGAAAATATAAAAACAAGTTAGGATTTAAAACCAAATCAGAAGCTATTGAGGCAGGAGTAAAAGCATACAATTAATATATAAATGTGGGACACTGTATAGAGTCAAGCAAAATATCTTATAGTGATTATTTAGATTATTGGATGAAAGAATATTTTGAACTAAATTATAAATATTCTACAGCCAAAAGATACAAAGAATCTTTTAGAAATATAAAAAAAGAATTAGGCAATTATAAACTATCAATTTTAACACCATATGTTTTAAATCAAGCATTATTAAAGTTATAACAAGCTTCAAGTACAAAAGTGATATTAAGAAATTATTAAAAGTTCATTAAGAGATGTAATGTATTATTTTGGATTTATTCAAAATAATATAGCAAGTTTTTTAGAAATTCCAAGAGTATCATCATTCGAATTAAAAAAAGATATAGGTCATATATATATCAAAGAAGAAATTGAATTAATTTTAAATAGATTTAAGAATAACAAAGCTTTTGTATGTGCATTTTTAACAGCATGCTTTACTAGATGAGAACTTGTGAAGTATTTGCTTTAACTTGGAATGATATTAAATGTAGATTCTGTGATTTGAGAGAGGGTTGAGGCAAAAACGTTAAGAAGTGGAGTAGAAATAGATGTTACCGAGATACTAGAGCATTCTAGAATATAAACAACATAAAATTATTATATATCTTATAAAGAAAGTAGAAAGGAAGCAACAGAACTCCTTGAAAAACAAATAAATTCAGAAACTATTAAAAATATTATAGAATATTAAAACAAAAAATATTGTATTATAATTATATTTCCTTGTAAATGTTAATTATTGTAGGCATAATTTATACATCTAAATATAATTTTTAGGAAGTTTTTATGAGAATAAGTAATATTTTTTAATACTAATATTTTATTACATATTCATTATACATTTTAAAAATATTTTCATAAATTAAATAGAAGAATTGAAATAAGAAAGTTAATTCTAAAAAATTAAAGGAGGGGTATAATGAATAGTTGTGATGATTATGAACGAATAAGGAAAAGAATCGAAGAAGAAAGAAAAAAATATCAAATTTGTTATGTGCAAGGGCCAACTGGTCCAAGGGGAGAAAAAGGAGATAGAGGAATTCCAGGACCTTCAAGTATTGATGTTGGAATTACAGAAACAGTAGAACCATTTGAAGTTGCTAAAGTAGAAAATTCTGGAACGAATGAAGATGTCATTTTGAACTTTAAAATACCTAGGGGACAACAAGGCGTAGAAGGGAAAATTGGACCACAAGGAATTCCAGGACCAAAGGGAGAAAAAGGTGATATTGGTCCACAAGGAATAAAAGGAGAAAGAGGTGATCAAGGACCATCTACTATTCAAATTGGAAATGTAGAAACAATAGAACCGACTGAAGAAGCCGAAGTTATAAATATCGGAACACCAGTAGATGTAGTTTTAGATTTTAAAATCCCAAAAGGTGAAAAAGGTGATACTGGAGATAGAGGACCAAGGGGATTGCCAGGAGAAATAGGAAGAACAGAACATATTGCCATAGATGAAACCGAAACTTTAGAGCCTGGAGAACCAGCACAAGTTATGGATACTTTTGAAAACTGGGTACATCATTTAGCTTTTTTAATTCCAAAAGGAGAAAAAGGTGATACTGGAGATAGAGGTCCACAAGGTCCAGCAGGACCTCCTGGAACAGAATTCGTATCTTCTTATGGGATTAGATATTTAATGACTGACACGCAACTTAATTTACCACAAGGAACTGATACTACAATTCCATTATATGAAAAAGGAGCTGCTTTTCTTACAGAATATCCAGATAATAATTCAATTAAAATAAAAGAGAATGGTGTTTATCTTATTTCATATTCATTATGTGGAGCGACAAATGAAGATTGTTCTTTAACTATGTCTGTAAGAGCAAATGATATACTACAACCGGCTACAAATACAACTAGTGAGTTTCAAGCACAAATAATTAATTGTATAAGTGGTTCAACTATTGTATCTCTTAATAAAGATGATCTTGTTACATTAAATGTAAAGCCTTCAATGACAGTTAATATAATATTTAATGGAAGCACTAATGCAGTGTTAAGTGTTACTAAAATACATTAAGAGTAGAAAATTCTACTCTTTTTGTTATGAATTAATTATTTCAAAATTAATTTAAACCATAAAATATAGTAAAGGAAAGTGATGATATGCAAATAATAAATGATACTACTGTTGTAATAAATAATAATGATGAATTAGAACAAGTGTTGAGTGAAGATAATAGTTATGAATATATTTATTTAGGAAGTGATATTACTGCAACAAGTGGTTTTACTATAAATAGTAATAAAAGTAAAGTGATAATTGATGGAACTTATAATAATACAAAATATACTTATACAAATAATTTGAGTTTAGAAGAAACGGTTATAAAGGTAAGTACAACTAATAAAAGAATCATATTAAAAAATATGAATATAGTATCTTCACATGGTTATGGAGTTATATATGTTCCATCTCATCCAAATTATTCTAATGTAGTAGTAGAATATAATAACATAAATTTTAGTGGAATCGAACTTTCACAAAATTATTATGGAACAACTAAAATTGTTGATTCTGTTTTAGAGGTAAAAGATACTAATAATGTTCCCGCACAAAGAGCTTGTAATTCCAATAGAATTATAATCGGTGGAAATACAACAATTACAAGTAGTTCAAGTACTAATACAGTTTTTTTCTTTAATGATGTTATACCATCTTCAGTTAAAATTATGCCAAATAGTAGAGTTAGTATTACAACTGATAAAGAGTTTATGAATGGAACTAATAGATTAGATTTAATAGTAGGTCATGGTGCGGAATTTCTTTTAACAACAGGAAATGGTTTTGCAATAACGACAACTCATGGTGCTAGAAATGTTGTAATAGAAGAAATGGCTAATTTTACATTTATAGAGAAAAGTCATCAAAGAGTTCCTATGTGGAATGTATTTGGAGATTTTATGGTTAAAGAAGGTGCAAGTATATCAGTAATAAATACATATATGACTACACCATCTGATAATTATAATATTTATTTTAAAGGAACAAATCAAAATTTTATACTAGATAATCCCAAATATGTAAATATTTATACTAAAAATGCAAATGTAGTTTATACCAATAATCCTGTTAATTTTGTATTTAATTTTAGTAGAATTAATATGTGGATATATGCTCTTGATTACACTTCTGCTTGTGGTCTTGATGATATACCAGCATTCTATTGGTACAAAGAAAATACACCAGCTAAAATAACAGGTGTACTAAATAAAGATAGTACAGTAATTATATCTCATAACTTTACAGAAACTGAATTAAGTTCATTAACAGATATAAATAGTTTTACCTTGCAAAATATAAAAATATTGACTATTGGAATGCTTAAAATAAATGTTCATCCAATTATAACTTCTACAGATGTTATTGCAGGTCATACCGTACCACATGCAAATATTAAAATAGAATATGATAATAAAAGTTTAACAGTAGTCTCAGATGAAAATGGTTTGTTTGAAGCAAACATTAATTCTACTATATCAGATAATACAAGAGTGAAAATAACAGCTTGTTTAAATAGTTGTTTTACTGAAAGAAAGGTAACAACACCTTTTATGGGGGAGTTAACTCTTTTAAAAGTAACAGAAAATATTCCGTTTAGTATAATGCCATCTTCAACTAATCCAATTATTTTACCTAAAAAAAATAGAACAGTGGTAACAGTAGTTGATAGTAGGTTAAATAGTACCAATTGGAAACTTTATATAAAATATATAAATCCAATGATGGAGAATACTGGTAAAGTATTAATTGATTCACTACTTTTTAAAAAATTTAATAATGAAGAAATTCTTTTAAAAACAAATAAAAATTTGATATATGAATCAAATGATAATGGTGGGAATGTAAGTATTAGTAATATTACATTTTCGACTGATAAAGGTTTGTTTCTAAAACCTAGTAAAGATTTACTTGAAAATGAAGATTATTCTACATTAATAATCTGGAGTATTGAGGCATAATGCCTTTACAAAAAAGAAAATTGATTCATAAAATATATTGTAATGAGGTGAATTATGACAAATGATCATATTTATATTAAACTCTGCAGTAATAAAAGTATAAGCTTAAGTAATTTAAAAATAAAACTAGAAGATAAATGTAATGAGATTGTTTTTGATGGAATAACAGATAGGTTTGGAAAAGTAAAAATATCAATATGCAATAATGAGGTATATAAATTAGTCATATATTCTAATTTATCAATTATTAAAATTCCTTTAATTGCAAGAAAGAATAAGCTTTATTGTATAAATATTAGTGATAATAAAAGAAAAGAACATTTTGTTACATTTTTATTAAAGGACAAATATTATCCAAATATAAAAATAGAAGGAGGGAAGATGATATTATGGCAAGACATACAATCCCAATAACAAATGGTAAAGGAAGTATTGAACTTGTTACAGGAACATATAATGCCCAAGCTGTTGCTGGTGGATATGATTCATCAACACTTGAGCCAAAAAGTGTTACCATTGCAGATGGAACGACTACATATGCATTTACAATAAGTGCCAAGGGGACTTTAACACTTCATGTTACAGATACAGGAGATCCTAATACTGGAATACAAATTGTTGGTGCCAAATTTATAAGAACGGATAGTACAGGAACAATAGTTGGAAATGAAATAATAACTAATGATGATGGAAACGCTGTATTTAATAATGTTCCATTTGCTGAATCAGGAAGCACTGCAATATATTACAAACAAATATCAAGTGATGGAGGACACACATTTGAAGATACTGTTAAATCAATAGTGATGACTGAAGCTTTTGAAACAGTACAAATAATAAATCCAACAGCACCAGTTAGAAACTTCACATTAATGGATGCAAGTTTCCCAAATATACCAATTACGGATGGTCAAATAATACTTGAAGATAATTAATAAAGAAACAATTTTTTATAAGACTTGTTTCTTTTTATATGCCTTATCAAAAATGAATATGAACCATAGTTTTATTGCATCAATAAAAGTCAATTTTGTATAATACGTCTAAGCAAAATTAAATATAAAATGTATAGAAGAAAAGAAAATAATCGTGAGTTCGACAGTAAATGACAAAGGAAATTCTATAATTACGATTTATCGTTTGTATAGTTACATTTTTAATTTTTATGGTGTATAATATATTTGAAAGACTCGTACAGCAAATTTTAAAGGTAATGTGAATCTTAATACGTTAGGTCACGCGTATATTTGAGTCTTGTATAGCCACTTATAAAAATTAAAGTGACCTTTGTGGCTTAACATCTTATTTTAAATAAGGAGAAATCTTATGAATTTATTAGATGGAATAAAAAAGAATAACACAAGTGTTAGTATTAACGGTTCAAAATACTATGATACATCATATAATAGTAATTTAGATGTTTTTACAATGATTACAAGATTTAATTATGAACCTAATGTAATTAATTTGTTTAACAATGCATTAATAGAAAATGAAGAATTAGCACTTGCTAATTTATTATATATATTAGATATAAGAGAAGGAAAAGGAGAAAGACGTCTTTTTAAAATAATTTATAAATTTCTATGTAATGAATATCCTAATCAAGCATTACGCATTCTTCCATTTATAAGTGAACTTGGTCGTTATGATTATCTTCTTGTTGGAATAAATACAAAGATAGAAAAAGAAACAATTGAAGCAATTAAAAATCAATTAAATAGTGATAAAGCTAGTGATACACCATCACTATTAGCTAAATGGCTACCTTCAATTCGTACTCATAAAAAAAATAATTTACTTGCAAAAAAATTAGTTAAGCTACTAAATATAAGTGAAAAAGAATATAGAAAACTTTTAGCGCAACTTAGATCAAAACTAAATATAATAGAAAAAAATTTAACAAATAAAGAATATGACAAAATTGAATTTGATAAAATTCCGGCAAAAGCCTTACTTAAGTATAATCAAGCTTATGTAAAAAATATTAAAGAAAGATATAGTAAGTATAAAGATGATGTTAAAAACAAAAAATCAAATATTAACACATCTGGATTATTTTCATATGAAATAGTAAAAAAAATATTATCAGAAAAAGATTATGATAATGAGATATATGATTTAATGTGGAAAAATCAAAAAGAAATACTTGAAAATAATAGTGAAAACTTGATAGTTGTAGCCGATACATCAGAATCAATGTTTCAGTACGATTGTATCCCCTATTGTACATCTATAGGACTTGCTATATACATTTCAGAAAGAAATAAGGGCTTTTTTAAAAATAATTTTATATCATTTTCAAGAAAACCAATATTACAACAAATTAAAGGTAATACTTTAGTGGAAAAAATAAAGAATATTGAAACTATTAATGCTACAACTACCGATATTGATAAGGTATTTGAATTGATTTTAACAATATCACAAGAAAATAAACTAAAACAATCAGATTTACCAACAAAAATTTTAATAATTACAGACATGGATTTTAATAAAGGCGTGTATTCTAAAAATAGTACAAATTTTGAAGGTTGGAAACAAGCTTTTAAAGAAATTGGTTATAAATTACCAACAATCATATTTTGGAATGCTGGATGTGAAACAAAAGGTGTTCCTGTAACAAATTTGGATGATAATGTTATAATAGTTAGTGGATTTTCAACTAATATATTAAACAATCTTTTAACTATAGAAAAATATACACCAGAATATGCAATGTTAGATAAATTATCTAAATATTTAAAAATGCTTAATTAAAAAGAGGTTTTATAAAAATGCAACAAAAATTAAAAATAAATGAATATATATTTGAAATAAAACAGAATAATATTCATAATGCATATTTAGAATATTCATTTGATAAAATACAATGTAGTAATTTTAAAGATGGTAAGAAGATAAATACAAATCTTATAGACTCAATTAATTTTCAAATAAGTGGAATAGATGAAAATAATAAGGAAGCTTATTTATCTTTTTTAATAAAAACTAATTTAAAAGAATTAAATAAATATACCAATAAACCTATTGATATTACAAATTATTTAGTAGAAGGTGAGTTAATTGTAAAAGAACCACCAGAAGATTTATTTGATTTTTTGGACTTTTATAGTTCTAAAAATACAATAGATGATATGTATAATCACATCTCTAATTTATATGTCTTTAAAATTTGTGAAAACAATTTTATATTTAAATTATCAATTCCAAATGAAGTTTTTCTTTGCTTTAAAGTTAAGTTCTAAACTACTAATTGAAGTAGTTTTTTTATATATATGATATAATTATAATGATAAAATTATTTAAAATTTAATTATTAAATGGAAATATAGAGGAGTACAAAATGATTTTAAATGTAAGTGGAAGAACAGATATAGTCGCACTTTATTCAAAGTGGTTCATGAATAGATACAAAGAAGGATTTGTTGATGTGAGAAATCCTTTTAATGAAAAATTAGTAAGTAGAATATACTTTAAAGATGTAGATTTAATAATGTTTTGTACAAAAAATCCTATTCCTATTTTAAACGAAATAGAAAAAATAGACAAAAAAATATTGTTTCATGTAACATTAACTCCTTATAAAAAGGATATAGAACCTAACATACTTCCTAAGGGAAAAATAATAGAAGCAATAAAAAAATTATCAAGCATAATTGGAATAGATAATTTACAAGTTAGATATGATCCGATATTTATAAGTGAAAAATATAATTTAGAATATCATATAAAAGCATTTGATAATCTTTGTACATTATTAAAAGGATATGTAAATAAAATAATAGTTTCTTTTTTAGATGATTATAAAAATGTAAGAAAAAATATGAAAACAATTAATTATAAACCTCTAACAGAATATGATTATGAAATGATAGGAAAAAACTTTAGTAAGAGCGCCAAAAAAAACGGAATGATAGTACAAACATGTTTTGAAGATAGAAATTTAGTAGAATATGGATTTACTAAAGGAGAATGTATTTCACATGAACTTGCATATAAATTAACAGGAAAAACTTATAAAAATTGGACCGCTAGAAAAGAAAAAAATGTAATTGTGTAAAAATGGTTGATATTGGTGCATATAATACCTGCAAACATTTTTGTAAATATTGTTATGCAAATTATGATGAAAATCAAGTTATAGAAAACTACAAGTTACATGATCCTAATTCATCTTTATTGGTTGGAAATTTAAAAAAAGATGATATAATTAAAATAAGAATAGTTTGAGAGGTCGTATTTATGAAGAAAATTTTATTATTAACATTATTAATGTTACCACTTCAAGTTTTTGCAAGTACAGGCTCTGTATCTGAAGCAATAATGACACAGTTGTTTACTACAATACATATGTCAATATTTGTTTTCTTCCCAATTGCTAATGTGTTAAGTGAAGAAGGTGAATTAAAAAGTTTATTTATTAAATTATTTGTAACTAGAGCAATAATATTATTAGTTTTTGATTTATTTATACCTGAAGTTATGACAGCAATTGATTTTTTTGCAATCTTTATTGGAGCATTTATAGCTGTGCCTATATGTTCGGTAATAACAAAAAAATCCCCATTTAAATTAAAAACTAAACCTGTACAAAATCCTGTTAATGTAATAAAAAAATGTCAAAATTGTGGAGCTACATTAAATGCAGATGATAAGTTTTGTGCAAGTTGTGGAACAAAAATAGAAGAAGTTTTAATTCAAAGTGTAAAACCACAATATGATAGTATCTTTGATTTAAATGAAAATGCCATGGTAGAAGAATTTATTGATAGAGAATTAAAAAAAGCAAATATAGATAGAAACACAAAATTAATTCCAAGGGAAGTATTAAAAAAGAAAAAAATTTTAAATGTTATATTTTCTATATTGTTGTTTATTTATATTTCATTAATATTCTTTCATTTAACAATGGTTATATATATAATAGGAGCAATTATATTATTTATATTTTTTAAAGTTTCAAGAAAATATAATTTAATGGCATATTTAAAAAAACAACTAAAATCAAGACCTAGTGAAAAAGTATCAAATATAGTTATGAATACTAAATCTCAATTAGTAGAAAACAATACTAAATATATTACACTTTCAGGCATGTTTTTAGCTCTTATAATTCCACTTATTATTTTCATGAATCCAAGAGTATTTTATGAAAAAATGGATAATGGCTATGCAGTAAGGTTTTATACTTTGGGATTAACTAATTTTAAAACTGTTACTATACCAAGTACATATAAGGGTGAAAATGTTGTAGCTTTAAGAGGAAATACATTTTCAAATATGCCATTTTTAGAAGAAGTAACACTTCCAGATACAATTACAGAAATAAGAGGTCGTGCATTCAAAAATGATAAAAAATTAACTAAAATTAATATTCCAAAAAACTTAGAATATCTAGGTGGAGGAGCATTCTATAACTGTACTTCACTAAAAACTATAGAATTACCAGACACTTTAACATATATGGGCGGAGAAACTTTTTATAATGCAACATCCTTAGAAAGCATTAAATTATCAAATAATTTAACTGAAATAAGAGGAAACACATTTGAAGAATGTAGTTCATTAGAATCAATAACAATTCCAGATAGTGTTACTAGAATTGGTGGCCATGCATTTTATGGAAATACATCACTTAAAACTGTTACTTTAACAGAAAATAGCAAGTTAAAAGAAATAGGATCTTCTGCATTTAGAATGTGTTTAAATTTGGATGAAATAACACTCCCTAAAGAAACTTCTGTAAATAGTCGAGCATTTAAAGAAAGCCCTACTGTAGTAAAAAGATTTGGAGAAAATACTTTAACCAATACATCAAATAATAAATATAAATATGATACATATAGATATATAAAGTTAAATCAAGAAATCACAATAACTCCATATCAATCAGATTCCAAATCATCTAGTTTTAGTATAGAACTTGTTAATGTTTTAGAACAAGGAAATTCAAATTCTTTTAATTTAATATATAAAGACACTGATGGAACTGTTAATTTTATGTTAACAAAAGATGCACCTTATCAAGAAATTAATAAAAATGTAGCTGTTGAAATATCTTCAAGTTATATTTTTAATAGAACAGATAGTGTTTCTTTAAATGTATATTATAATTAGAGGTTAAACATGGAAAATAAGTATATACATTTATTATATGTTCCAACAATGGCTTGTAATATGGGGTGCAAATACTGTTATTTAGAAGAGAATACCAAAGATGAAAAAACAAAATATAAGCCACTTGAAACTTTAGAATATGCAATAGAAAAATTTAGACAAAATAATGTTATTCCCTTTAATATCTCACTTCATGGTGGAGAAGTAACAACCCTTTCAAAAAAAGATTTTCATGATATTATAGAGTATATTAGTAATTACTATAATAAAAATAGAAATATCATAACAAACGCAGGATTTAAAGTTGGAACACCACACATAAAAACGAATCTATATGATTTAGAAAAACATATAGATACAATAAAAGAATTTAATGTATCTATATCAGGAAGTTTAGATTTACCACTCTTTCTTCATGATAAATATAGAGTTACAAAAGGTAATAAAAAAACATTAGATAAAATATTTAAAAACATAGAACTGATGAAAAATATTCCAAATAAGAAAAAAGTTTCTTCTACTATTTTTAAAGAACATTATAATCATATTGAAGAAATAATAAAAGATATCAAATATTTAAATAAAAACACATGTTTAGATATGAATGATTTTAATTTTATGATAGGATTTGATTATAATTCAAATGGAATATTACATCATATAACAGAAGAAGAACAAGTTGAATTTTATAAAAGAATGCACAAAGAATTTAATGGAACCGATTTAACAGTTGGAGTAAATGGTCCATGGTTTGATGAATTTGGACCAGGCTACTGTACTAATTGTGATAATTGCGGAGAAAAATTTTTCTTACTTGAAAAAAATGGGGATATATATTCATGTGTAAGGGGTCAAAAAAATAAAGATTACTATTATGGAAATATATATGAAAATAGTGTAGAAGAAATATTAAATACTGCTCAAAAGAAAATATTTTCAAACCATAATAAAATGCCCTTAGCGGAAGAATGCACAAAATGTGGATATTTGTACCTATGTAAAACTGGTTGTCCATTTGTAAAAAATACATACAATACAAATAAAAGTTATACTTGTAAATTACAACAACAATTATATAAGGATAGAAACTATAATATAGATGAATACAATGATGAATTTGTGTACCAATATTTGATTAAAATGAGGGCACAAGATAATAGTAAATATATACCTAAAAGAAATAATGATTATAATCAATTAGAAGAAATTATTAAACAAGATAAAAAATTAAAATATATATACGATGACAATGTATTTATTTTAAAAGTAGATGATATAGAATATAAGCTATCATCTCAAATAATAAAAAAAGTAAGAGATTTTATATATGTAACACCAGAAAGTAAAATTAAAATATATATGAAAAAACATATGATTAATGAAGAATGTGATTATCCTGAAAATAACTCACTATATATAATGTTATTAAGTGGTAATTTAGTAACATATGGAGATGAACAAAGAACAAAACAAAGACATGTATTTACCCATCAAGTATATAAAGGTGTTTTAGATAACACGAAAACAGATAAAGAAGATTATTATGAATATGATATAACTTCATTAATAAATGAATATAAACATTCTTTAACATTTGATATGCCTAACAACATATTTTTTACAACATCTTCACTAAGAGATTACCATTATATAAAACAAAAAAACAATGCGTATTATCACATTCAAGCAATAAATTTGCCATTCCAAAATATAGAATTTTATTATATTGATAAGGAGGAAATAAAAAAATGAACAAAGAACCAGACACATATGAAGAACTAATTAGAAAAAAAAGATGCATAGATTTAGCTAAATATTATTCTTTAACTGATGATAATTTAGAAAAAGTTTATTCCTTTTTAGAACAAAATCCCAAAGGAAAAGTAATAGGTGGAAAAAACAATATAACTTTAAAAATAGGATTAAAAGTACTAGAAGTTATTCCATCATATATTACCAATTCTGCAATAGATGGATTAGTTATGAGCAATGATTTTTTTAGGACGATTGATCATTATGTACCATCATCTAGTTCTTATTCAAGCGGAGGATCTTCATCTAATAATAACAATAATAACAATAATAACAATAATAATTAATAGGAGAAAAATATGTCATTGATATCTGATAACTTTCATAACAAAAAATTAAAAGATTATGGAATAAATATAAAAACAAAATACATAGTAGGAAATAAAATATTAGAACGAAACACAGATAATTCTATAAATGATGATATTATAAATGGTATAAGATGCGAAAAACAATATTATTTAAAAAATAAATTAATCCATAAAGAAAATTTATTTGACTCAAGAATAGAATATACATTCATTTCTAAAGAACTTGAAACTACAAACTACAAATGTAAAAACTGTGGATTTGAATCAAGCATAAAAGAGTTTGAAAATGGGTGTCCATATTGTAGAACTTATTATAATATTGATTATATAGATAAAGATTTAGGAAGCAAATATCATTATGATAAAGTTTTAAGAAGCAATATTTATAGAATAGTAACTGGAATAGTTGATTTAATAACAAGCATTATTATTAGTTACATATACATAAAAACAACATCTAGAACATTTAATAATTATGATATATCAAAAATAGTTGTATCTAGTTTAATAATATCCTTAGTTTTATACTATCTTTTTTACATTATAGATGCATATATTATTTTAACTCCAATAAAAATATATAAAAATAAACAAAATGAAAAGCAAATTAAATTTTGGAATAAAACAAAAATAGATAAAAAGAAATTTTTTAATAATTTAAATTATGAAGTAAGAAAGTATTATTATAATAAAAGCAATGTAATTGATTATGATATCTTAGATTACATTAAGTTTAAAAATTACGTTAAAAATAATATAAATTATGTAGAAGTGTGTGCAGATGTAAGAATCATATATTTTGAAAACAATAAAATAAAATCTAAAATTGTTAAAGATAACTATATTATGAGACATAATGAAAATGGAGTTCTAGAATTAAATAACAAAGTTAATATGATAAAATGTCAAAACTGTGGAGTCTCTATAAATGCAATTGATAAAGTTTGCAAATATTGTCATACAGAAATAAAATATTTACAAGAATGGATATTAGAATGTTAAAATAAACTTAAAAAGTTTGTTTTTTCTTTACACTTTTTTATAATTAAATTATTTATAAAAGTTAATAAAACATTAATTTTAAATTAAAAAAAGTAATATTTTCAAAAATTAACAAATAATTTAGCATTTAAAACTTTACACCAGCTTTATTTAGTAAGATTATAATATTATAAATAAAAAATATTGTTAAAAAATATATATTAAGTTATAATTTTGTAAAGGGAGTAAAAACTTATGGATCAAGAAAAAATAGGAAATTTTATAAAAGAAATAAGAACAAAAAATAATTTAACACAAAAACAATTTGCCGATAAATATAATGTAACATATCAAGCAGTTAGTAAATGGGAAAATGGAAAAAATATGCCAGATGTTGCTTTAATCAAACAAATAAGCAAAGATTTTAATATAAGCTTAGAAGAAATATATAATGGAGAACGCAATATAAATAAAAAGAAAAATAACTTTATAGTATATATAATATTATCAGTAGTTTTTTTACTAATAATTATTTGTATTATTTCTTGCTTGTTAAAAAATAAAGATTTTAATTTTAAAACAATATCCACAACTTGTAATGACTTTAATATTTCGGGTAACATTGCTTATAATAATAATAAATCTGCTATTTATATTTCAAACATTGAATATTGTGGTGGAGATAATAATATTGAATATAAAAAAATAGAGTGTACATTATATGAAACATCTGGAAATATAGAAAGAAAAATAAAAACATATAACTCTGATAAAAACCAAAATATTAAATTAGAAACTTTTTTAAAACAAATTACTTTAGTTGTTAATAACTATGAAAAAGTTTGCAAGGAATATAGTGATAATTCATTATATTTACTAATAAATGCAACAGATAAGTCTGATAAGACTACGACATATAAAGTTCCATTAAAAATAGAAGAAAATTGTAATAAATAATATTTCAACTAAAAGTTGAGAAGTTCAACTTTCCTAAATTGAAATTTGAACCGCACCACAAAG
>ULOI01014078.1_pt1 | contig 24255 bp, 29 predicted proteins | sample 1952231 | NCBI WGS metagenome assembly ULOI01 (sample SAMEA4835593, study PRJEB28245) | human gut metagenome | biome: gut microbiome; material: fecal sample | place: Denmark | collected 2008
AAAGACTGGTTTATGACATTCCCGGATTTCGAGGATTACATTGCAACCAGAGAGAAAGCGTATGCAGCATATACCGATCGTAAAGACTGGGCAAAGAAAGCACTGATCAACATCAGCAAGGCTGGATTCTTCTCCTCTGACAGAACCATCGATCAGTACAACAAAGAAATCTGGAAATTATCTTAATTGAATATAGGAATACAAATAAATTGTTATTCTCCTCCTTAGATGGGAACCGGACGGATGGTCCGGTTCCTTTTTTAGCATTTTTGGGATTGTTAAAATTTGCAAAAACAATACAAATGTATTGAAATAGAAATGATTTAGCATTATAATAAAGAAAATGAATGGAAGTGGAGGTGCTGAATATGGCTAGTACAATTCAAGTCAGGGTAGAAGATGAGTTAAAGAATAAATCAGATGCATTATTTAAAGATCTGGGTACAGACACAACAACAGCAATCAGAATGTTTTTAACACAGGCTGTTGCTACAAATGGATTTCCTTTTGAAATCAAAAGACAGGCAGAAACAAATCCATATGCACCGATGACTGAGAAAGAGATGCTTGCAAAATTGAAAAAGTCCAGAGAGCAGGGGAAGTTCAGAGATGCAGATGATGTGATTTCTGATATGAGGTCAAAGTATGGACTATAAGATTGTTTTATCAAGGGGTGCGGAGGAGGATCTTGACGGATTCGTTGCATATCTTTTGTTTGAAAAGAAAAGTGAACAGGCTGCAAGAAATTTATTAAACGATTTTGAGGCAACAAAGACAAGTTTGTCAAATGTTGCCGGAAGTCTGAAACTCTGTGATAATCCCAAACTAAGAGAGTTAGGATACTACAGAATCAATTTCCTATCGCATCGATATTTTATGTTGTATCGTATTGAAAACGATACAGTTTATGTGGATAATATTTTTCATGAATTGCAAGATTATGAGAATAAATTAAATTAAATATTTAAAAATTCCTATCTATGGGGTATCTTTTAATTTTGAATATTATTTAGGAGATTACTCAAATAGGTAGGAATTTTTTATGGAAAAGAATCCAATTGCTGAATGTAATAAGATTCAAAAGAAATATTATCCAGAGTTGTTTGCCAAATTTTCTGGGGGTGAATGATCCTCGAAATCAGAGTTATATAGATTATCCAGTCAGGGTCATGCCGGGAACCATGTACTACAAATGCATAGGTGGAATTTCAAAAAGACTGCTTCTGTATCGATGACCGCTATGGAAGAGTTTTGTATATGCAGGACTATGCCAGTTATGTAAAAGATGACATGATTTCCGAGCTCTGTGATCTGAGCCGGGATCTGATGTTATCCATTGATATCCTGCCCGTACCAACGGATGAGGCAGTGCGGTTTTTATCATACTGATTTTAATTGTAGTATTATCGGCGGAGCTGCTTTTATGGGGAATTTCCAGAGTGCAGAGCCTCTAAGTGCAGAAGTACTGGCACATACCCCGACGATCCAGAGGTATGCCAGCGAATATGGAATCCCAGAGTATGTTGCGGTGATACAGGCAATCATGATGCAGGAAAGCGGAGGAAGGGGAACAGATCCCATGCAGTCCAGTGAATGCCCTTATAATACCGAGTATCCCAATAGTCCGGGAGCAATTCAGGATGCAGACTATTCCATCAATGTGGGAATTCAGTATTATGCAGACTGTATCCGGGAGCATCCCAACAGCAGGAAGTATTATCTTTTTTGACTGGGATCATGATGGTGTTAGTGACCATGTGGGAATCGTGGAAAGCTGTGATGGAACGACAGTCTATACGGTAGAAGGAAACTCCGGAGATGCGGTTAAGGAGAATAGTTATACGGTTCATTCAGCATCTATTATGGGATATGGAATTGTTTCAGGGATGTGAAAGTCTATATCGTAGAGGCAAAAGCATATGAGAGAATTAGTTCTTTAGTTCCAGCACATCAGCCACTACTTCATATTTCAGTGTAATACGCTGGTTCATTATTTGCTTACGTGCATATTCTGCCACAGGCAGATTTGCTGTTTGGGCATTTTCTGTGACAATATCATATTCCATATCGTTGAGACAGAGCATGATGTGATGGTTTCGTTTCAGTTCCTTTTGCTTTTTGGGTCTTGCCATGTTTTATCCTTTCTCGTGATAGAACCATCACGCTGCGACTATATTCTATATAGAAGCCGAAAAATACAGCTTGCTGTGTAAGAAACCGAGGGAATGGGGAACCGGAATCCCCATCAAGATTGCCCGTAACCAAAATCCACGAAGTGGGTTTTGAGTTACTTGGGCGAATCTTGCTCTAATTAAAGTAATTGCAGAATGAATTTTTATATAATTCTAAATATATACCATTTTTTATATTCATGGATTGTTTTTATGAAAATAATGGACTATATTGCCAAAGTGATGTGGAAGAGATATACTAACCAATAGAAAAATAAAGAGGCAAGTTCAAATGGAGAGAAAAAATGTATAAGATATTGATTGTAGAAGATGATATAGATTTGAAAGAAGGTCTGGAATTTGCATTAAAAGAAGACGGGTATGAAGTCTTAGTGGCGGAAACAAAAAAAGATGCCATTATATGTTATAAATCCCACAATTTTGATTTGGTTTTAATGGATTGCAATTTGCCAGATGGATCAGGTTTTGAGCTTTGCACTGATATACGTCAAAATTCAAATGTTGCTATTTTGATGCTAACCGCTAGAGATGGAGAATTAGATGAGGTAAAAGCTTTAAATTTGGGTGTAGATGATTACATGAAAAAGCCATTTTCTTTAGCGGTATTAAAAGCGAGAATTAGAAATCTATTACGAAGAAAGGATGCAGACAATTTTATTGAAAGTAATGGAGTAAGGATAAATACTACTAATAATACAATTCACATGAATGAAATAGAAATTGATGTGACTGCGGTTGAGTACAAACTACTTAGATATTTGATGGAAAATAAGGATCAAGTATTGTCGAAAGAGCAAATATTATCTTATATATGGGATGCTGAAGAAAAATATGTGGATGATAATATTGTTTCTGTAAATATTAGACGGTTAAGAATTAAAATTGAGGAAGAACCTTCACAACCTAAATATATTAAAACTGTTCATGGGATGGGATATATATGGAAAACAAAATTTTAATGTTATTATGTATTGTAGTTGTTATTCTATTTTATCTGCTGGTTTATTATAGAAATAAAGCAAACAAGATTTACACAGAATCTGATAAGTTACTTGACAAGATATTAGAAAATTCTCATATAGATCAAATAGAGGTTAATGAAGGTAAAACTTCAGCTTTAGCCAGCAAAATAAGCAAAGTTCAAGAAAAACTGTTGATTGAAACTGGGAGAGCTGAGAATGAAAAAGAACAAATAAAATGTCTTATATCTAATATGTCTCATCAATTGAAAACACCATTAGCCAATGTTATCATGTATGAAGATATATTATTAGAAAAACTAGAAGATCCTCAAGTTCAAAAATTTTTGTATAAAATGAAGGATCAAACTAAAAAAATAGATTGGATATTAAATTCATTATTTAAGATGGTAAAATTAGAGCAGAATGCATTAGACTTTAATATAGAAAATAATTCAGTAAAAGATACGTTAGCTATGGCATTAACAACCGTATATGAAAAAGCAGAAAAGAAGGACATTAGTATAAAAGTAACAGGTATTAGAGATCAACAATGTTGGCATAATCCACAATGGACAGCCGAAGTTTTTGTAAATATTTTGGAAAATGCAATTAAATACTCGGATGTACATAAAAAGATTAGTATTTCAATGAAAACATATGAAATGTATAGTGAAATAGGCATAAAAGATTTTGGTATTGGCATTCCTGAGTCGGATCAACCGCAAATATTTGCTAGATTTTATAGAGGAAAAAATGTGAAAAATTTTGAGGGTTCTGGAATAGGATTGTATTTATCCAAATTAATAATTGAAAAAGAAAATGGATATATTACTGTGGATTCTCATATTGAAAGAGGTACGTGTTTCCATGTGTTCTTACAAAATTGTAAGAATTAAATGAAATTTTGTAGCCTTACTGTAAGATATATGTAGTAGGATATAAGTATAAAAGGAGGTTACAAAAATGGAAGTTTTAAAAACTGTTAATTTAACAAAAATTTATGGCTATGGCGAAAATGAAGTTTTGGCATTGAATAAAGCGAATATAGAGGTGAAGCAAGGAGAATTTGTAGCTATTTTAGGAACATCTGGTTCTGGAAAAAGTACTTTTTTAAATTTAGTAGGAGGATTAGATACACCCACAAAAGGAGAAATTTTTATAAAAGGGAAAGATATTTCAAAACTAAAAAAGGAAGAACAAACTATATTTAGAAGAAGATATATTGGATTTGTATTTCAAAATTATAGTTTAATGCCAGTACTAAATGTATATGATAATGTTGTGCTTCCTATTAGCTTTGACAAAGGTCAAGGGATTAATCATGAATATATCAAAAGCTTATTAACCGAATTGGGACTATGGGATAAACGAAAGAAATATCCATATGAATTGTCTGGAGGACAGCAACAGCGTGTTGCAATTGCAAGGGCATTAGCAAATAAACCGGCTATAATCTTAGCTGATGAACCAACTGGTAATTTGGATTCAAAAACAACCTCAGAAGTAATTGGTGTTTTAAAAAGTAGTTCTCATAAATACAATCAAACAATAATAATGGTAACTCATAATGAGGTTCTTGCTCAGGCATGCGATCGTATTCTGAGAATTGAAGATGGTATTTTGAGAAAGGTTGGTGAGCAAGATGTTTAAATTAGCTCGAAAATATATTGTGTTTTACAAAAGCCAATCTTTAGCGATTTTAGTAAGTATGATATTATCAATTGCTCTTATGACCGGGATTAGTTCCTTAGTATATAGCGGACAATTAAGCGATTTACAAAACAGTAAAGAGATAAATGGTGATTGGAATTATGCAGTTCCTCTAAAGGATAATACAATTGAGAAAATTACAAATAAGCAGGATAAGGGATATAAAGTAGAAAAATATGGTATCTGTCAAACTGTTGATGAAGCAGTCAGTGATAAAAATATTGCTTTATTGTATGGCGATGAAACATATTTAAAAATGACAAATCAATTTATCTTAGAAGGGGAATATCCTAACAAAGAAAATGAAATTGCTATGAGTAAATTTGTTCTAGATAATATTGGATATGATGATGTTCTTGGGACGAGGATATCTTTAGACGGTAAGGAATATGTACTTTCTGGAGTTTTGAAAAGTGAATGGGCCGCAGACTCAAACATCTTGAATGCATTTATAAGCAAAGAAGAAGTTAACAAGAAAGGAGGAATATCTTCCTTTGTATATTTGAAACTTGATGAATCAAAAAAGATGTATAAACAAAGTCAAGCTTTGAAAGAAGAACTTGAACTAGATTCAGAAGCAATACAAGAAAATGATAATGTAAATTATTATTTAGGAGGTGAAAGTCCACAAAGTTTAATTGATCATCTTAAATTTGCTTTTACTAATCCAGAAGGAAATTTTACTTACCTAATGTTAGTGTTACGCGATGAATTTGGTCTTACTGTAAATGGCGTAATATTAGGGCTTGGATTGTTTAGCATTTTTATTATATATTCTATATTTAGTGTAAATATATCAAAAAGACTTTCACAATATGGCATACTAAAAGTATTAGGAATAGGAAGACTAAAACAATTTTCCTTAGTTTTATTTGAACTATGGAGTTTACTATTGGTTGCGTTTCCTACTGGAGTTATTCTTGGAAACTTAGTAGCTAAACTCATGTATAGTAACTTTAATACAGTTTTTATAAACAAAGACGTTGTTAATTCTGAAACGCATATAAACGGGACACAAAGTTTTTTGGCTGCTACGGAATTGAAAGCTGAGAATTTTCATATTAGTTATACCGCAATAATGTTTGAAGCTATTTTTTTAGCAGTAGCTATGTGCTTTATAGCATGGAAAATTAAATGCCAAACTCAAAAAGGAGTATCTATTCAATTATTGAAAGGTGAAAATGATAAAAAGAGAAAAAATCGTACAATTTACAGTAAAGGGAAAATATCTCTATTTAATGTTTTAATAGAGAAATTTATGCTTGAGAGAAAAAGAACATTTTTAGGAATTTTGATTTCATTATCACTTGGAGGTGTGATTTTCTTATGTTCCAATTTTGTTTTAACAAATGCACAGACTAGCAATAAAATGCAACTGGCATCTGATGATGGGCTAGGTTCAGATTATAAAATATATGAGAATAATATAGACTTAAACAAGACTATAGGAGAAGATATTGAGAATGAGCTAGAGAAAATAGATGGCGTAAAAAATGTATATCCGGTAAAAAGTTATATAGGAGAAGTATTAATTGAAAAAAATAACTTTTTCTGGAAAGAATATTATGAATATCTGAATGAGGCATATAAGGATACTTACAATGGCTATATGAGAAACACGATAAACGGAGATTACGCTATAAAATGCAATATTCTAGGTTATAATGATGAGTTATTGGGAAAAATGGAGCCATATATTTTAGAAGGAAGTATTGATCCAGATCAAATGCGTAGGAATAATGAAATTGTTCTCGTAACATTGGAAGACGCCCAAGGTAACCATAACAGCGTTGATAAAAAGATAGGAGACACAATTAAAGTAAGAATTCCAAACAATATAGGTGGTACTTCAGAAGATTTGAAGCAACTTGGAAGTGAGTCGGATTTTAGTGAAAAAGAGTATACTATTTCAGCTATTGTGAGTAGAACAATGGTAAGAGATAGTCGATTATATACTTTAGAAGATCAACCAGATATAACCTATAGTGTTATTATGACTAACGAACAGATGCAAAAAAACTATAATATTGAAGCATATAGAGTTTTAACTGTAGAAAAGGAAAAAAGTGCTGATACAGAATTAGTAGCAGCCGAAATAAAGAGACGGACTCAGACACTTGATGATTGCTTGTTTCAAGATTATACAGGTGCAATTGAACGACAAAATGAATTTTTGTTTCAAAAAACATTGTTTTTTTATGGAATTGCTTTTGTTTTTTTGATTATAAGTCTATTTCATATAGTTAATACAATGAATCATCTGATATCATCTCGCAGGCATGAATACGGAATTCTAAGAGCGATGGGAATAACAAACAAAAATTTTAGAAAGCTAATGTTAGGTCAAGGCGCTTTGTATGGTATTTTTTCAAGCATAGTTATGATTTTATTATATATCATAGGGAATAAAACTATGGAATATTTGATGGGGCATGTTTATGGATTCCTGGTTAGTAATATTCAAGTGAATGTGTGGTTGATAATAGCAACTGTAGCTGTAAATATTTGCATAGGTATATTTGCAGTTCTTATTCCAACACATTCTATACTAAAAGAAGATATCGTACGGCAAGTGAATTTGACATAAATAAGAGACTAATGTATATACCGGTCAGTGTGCTCATACTGAGCGGTATATACAACTAAGAGTTTCAATTAATTAAGTTAGTGCAAAGAATTGGTGAGTTTAGTAAAAGAATGAGTAATCCGCACCCGATTGAGCCGCCTGTCCGGACGACTTGAGCCAATGTTCTGTTTTAAACTGAGCCACCATTCCGGCGAAAATTGAGCCACTTTCTGATGTGACCTTTATAATGAATACAGACGCAACGATGCGCCAAATTTATTCAAAGGTAAGTACGTAATCATCCGTACCTTGATTTTCAAAACAAATAAGCCGCCCATCGGGCGGCACATTTTATTTCTTCTTTTTGGTTCGAAATTCTTCCAGTAATTCATCTGACCATGGTAAAAGCCGATTTAGATCATCCGGCTTTGGAAAAGGTCCCATTTTACGAAGCTCGTCTAATACATAGGAAAGATATACATATGGCTTCAGTCCATTCAGCAGGGCAGTTTCAGCGATACTGTAAACAACTGCGCTGGCATCTGCGCCACGGATACTCTTGGCAAACAGCCAATTTCGGCGGCCTACTGCAAAATTTCTGATTGCACGCTCCGCACTATTATTATCAATGCTCAGATGCCCATCATCCAAGTACCTGCGAAGATAGTTTTCCTGATTCAGCGTATATAAAATGGCATCACCAATAAGGGAAGATCTGTCTACAGAATCTTCCATCGAATGTAGCCATTCAAACAGGGCATCCACCACTGGACGTGACTGTTTCTGACGTTCCTGATACCGTTCTTCCGCCGTCTTATCTTTGATCAGTTCCTCTACTTTATACAGGATTCCGATCCTCGTCATTGCCTGATATGCAACGGTTTCTTTCAGCTGCTCTTTTGTGAAATCCTTTTTTAATGCCGTAAGTGCGGCATCGAAGCGACGTCTGGCATGGGTAAAGAACCCTGTTACGATAATGGAATCGTTCAGTCCATGATATGCCTGATATCCATCGCAGGTCAGATATCCATGAAATGTGTCTCCAAGGAAAGTTTACCGGGTGATATCCGCCACGTGTTCTCTCATAATCAAAAAGAACCATCTGTGGGGCTTCACTATTACGGTCTGTCAGATATACCCACATCCAGTTTTGGGATGATCCTTTCTGATCCGGTTCATCAATTACCTGCATCCTGGTCTCATCACAATGGATGTATCTGCTCTTTAAGAATTCTTCCTTCATCTGCCCATAAAGCAGTCCCAGATACTGGTCTGCACAGCTTCGGAGTAAGTGAAAGACCATCACAAAGTCAATGCATTTCTTTCAGGGTTACTTTCTGTAATTCATCCGGAGTATCCGGCCAGTGAAAGGAATCCCTGTCAAGCCTCTTCATCAGAATCCAGAAACCGGATCCGTCCCATTGCAGAATCTTAATAGAAGTCCGCCTGCGGTTGCAGAACGCAAACATGCAGCGCGAATAGGGATCGAGTTTGAATTTCAGCTTGATAATTGCAGCCAGTCCGTGATAGCTTTTTCTTAAATCCGTAGCTCCACAGGCAAGGTAAACGGTTGTGCCACCTGCCAGATCAAGCATGATCTTTCAGTCCCTGTATGAGAACATGAAAAAGTTCCGGTGGGCATTCCGGCATCACTTCGATCCGAATAGCGTTTGTGATAAAAATGCGGACTGGAGACGGGCTGATGTTCAAAGTCTCATTCTTTGAAATTTCCGTTTCCGTTGGCATCTTTGCAAAAATCATATCAGTATCCGATTGTTCGTCCAATGTTTTCAGCTTGCGCATCCAGTAATTCATTGTAGAGACTGGAATGCGATGTTCCTGACACCATGTTTTGCAAGTCTGCCCACTGGATTGAAATTCATGGATTCGTTCAGACCACAGTGTGATTTTTTCATCTTTTTTCATAATGATACAGTTTCCTTCCTTTGTTATGAAAAAAGTGTATCAGAAAAATATGGGTGCTAACAGATACGGATGATTACGTACTTACAAATCAATCACATCATCAGTCGGCAGAAACACGCCTGCAAGAGTGGGCAGCGCAGATCAGGAAATGTCAAAACAGACTTCCTGGAATATCTGTAAAAGAATGGTGTGGGCGGCACGATGTAACCGTAGTTGATTATTCCGGTGCGCTTGGTTCTTCTGCGAGCCTGTATCATTCAAACTTCGTATACATTAGTCTTGCTGCTAAAAGTGTTTTGTAACATCTTCCGTACATAGTACGTTTTACCATTTTTAATTTACTATTTGTCTCCTCAACAAAACCATTTGAAAGTTCACTAGCAACAGAATTGTTAACAGCTTCTATATCCTTTCCTAATCCATTTGCAAACTGGGATATCTCTTTTAAATCAGAGTTTTTGTACCGTTCTATAAACAAATACAATGGTATACTTTTCTTTTCGTATACTTCACGAAATTCTCGAACACAATGTATTAATTCTTTGAGTTTAGGATATTTCTGTAAAATATATGCCTTATGATTTGCACTAAGTTCCACTCCCATCCCAAGATACGGAATATGCCGTTTCGTGAAAGGTGGTCATATTTTTGTAATGCCTTTTTGTTTTGGATTGCTTCAGGTGAAGAACTTTTATAAATTGCAACATCAATTTGGAATAGTTCTATGATTTTACACATATGGTCATATGCTGCAGATTGAACGCCCTTATATCCTTTTTCAATAACATTGTGATATACATCTTTTCGACTGATGCCAGAAGTTAAAGTTTTGATAATATAATCATAAAACTGATCCATTCCGTTGCAAAAATTTTTTTGCAAAGTGCTTCATATTCTCCACTGAGATATTTTGTTACGGTGTTTCTGCTGCCGAAATGCAATACTTTAGAAATTTGGCGTTTACCGTATCTGGCAGAGTTGTATTCCTTTATCGCAGTGTACAGTCGTACCCTTTTTGATTATATTCGTTAAAGTTATCCACACTGCATGGTATTTATTTTACTACCGTTTTCAACTGATGGTTCTGCTGTTAGAATCAGATGGGATTCTGATATCAACGGGAAATACAGAATTTATAGTATTTCTTATGGCCTCTAATAAATTTTGATGAAGATGAAATCTGTCAGCAATCTGCATAGCACCGGGTAAATCCTTCACAGCTTGTTTCCAATGCCAAAGTACATATAAAAGCTTCGCGACGCTCCGTCATACGGCTTTAAAAAAACCATTTACATTTTCTGCAAATGTGGTAATAGCGCAAGACGGATTCTCACATTGATATTCATGAGCATTTACAAGCAGATATGTTGTTTTACCTAAAATAGGAAGATCCTGAACTTTTCTTTTATAAGTACCCCTGTGTTTGTGTCCTGAAACCACTCCGCACTTTGGACAAGTGCAATTTTTGAACGAACAAAAATTTTAAGATGAATCTCCTTATCTTTTTGAATAATATGTGATACATCCATTCAGTAGGATAAAATTTTTGTAAATCCAGGTTATTTTCCGTTCAACTCAAATCTATTCCCTCCACGATATAATCAATACCATGATTTTAGCATTCAAATGTAAATATTTCAACTATTTTACGGATAATTGCGGAAGAATCCTTTTGAAGCGGAATATCCAACTGGTTGATAATTATTGTTTCGTAATGGTCATCTTTTACTGTGGGAATACTCAAATTTAGAAAAAATTACATAAAGAGTCGTATTTATACCATGACAGAAAAGTGAAATAAATTTACTGTTATAATTCGTGATAAGGATAGCGAGGAGGTCAAATATATGAAATGGGCAAAAAATATAAAGGTTCTTACTCGAGGTACAAAAGTTCTTATTGCTAATTTAAATAATGGGAAATGGGTTAGGACGAGTAATGAAGCCTATGCATTAATCAAAAATATGCTATCAGAGAATTTTGATATTGGAGATCTTATTTTTGAAGAACCAGATGATAAAAAATATATTGAAGAAGCAATAGAGGCTCTAATGGAATGTCAATTACTTGTTGATAGTAAGACAACAGAGACTGACATAAAGAAAAATATTTCTATAGAGCTTACAAATAATTGTAATTTACACTGTGTACATTGTTGCGTAGAGGCTGGAGAAAAAAGGAAAAAAGATTTATCTACTGAAGAAATCATAGACATTTTTAATAAATGCATTTCATGGAATCCTAAAATGATTACTTTAAGCGGAGGAGAGCCATTACTAAGAAAAGACTTCAAAGAATTATTAGTGTATTTACGAAGCAATTACAATGGACATATAGGCGTATCAACAAATGGTACTTTGATTACAAACAGCAATGCTGATTTACTTGTAAAATATGCTGATCAAATCGATATTAGTATAGATGGTGTAGATGAAGAAACATGCAGTATTGTCAGAGGGAAAGGTGTTTTTGAAAATGTAATAAGGAATATTAAAGTTCTTCAAGATAAAGGCTTTAACAATGTTTCATTATCGATGGTATTTTCAGATAAGAATGAATATTTAGAACCAGCATTTTTAGAATTAAATAGACAATTAGGAACTACTCCGATTACACGTGTGTTTGCTGAAATTGGAAGAGGAAAAGATTCCAAAAATATATTTTCCGATAAAGGTATTGATGACGTATACATTCCAGAGACTTTTTTAGATTTGAATAGCAAACAGCAATTAGGAGTAAGAACTTGTTCTGCGGGAAGAAATCAATTATTTGTTAGATATAATGGAGAAGTTTATCCTTGCCCTAGTTATATGAAAAGAGAGTATTGCTTAGGAAATATTTTAAAAGTTCAGAAAATTGATGAACTATTAGTTGATAGCGAAGGGAAAAAGGATATTCAAGAATTAATGCTAAAAACTGATATGTTATATGGTAAAAAATGTGCTAATTGTGAACTCTCATTATTTTGTTGGACATGTCCTGGAGAAGCATATAATTTAAAATCTGAGGCTGCATTAGAAAAGTATTGCGAAACTTGTAAACCGATGCTTTTACATAAAATATGGGGGGAATAAAATGGCAGTTGGATATATGATTTGGCTGACTACAGCTTGTAACTTGAAATGTAAATACTGCTACGAGGGAACAGCAAAAGTTAATTGTTATTTATCAAAAGATTATGCAGCAAAGATAGTGGATTATATAGTACAGGACTGTGATAAAACGAAAAACTTGCAAATTTCTTTTCATGGCGGGGAACCTTTTTTAAACTATAAAATAATGGAATTCATTAGTTTAGAGCTTGAAAATCAACTTCATTCTGTTGTAAACGATATTTCATATCAAGTAACAACTAATGCTACAATTTTAAATGAAGAAATTATAGAATTTTTAAAAGACCATAAAATTGAAGTGACGTGTAGCCTTGATGGAACAAAGGAAACTCATGACAGTATACGAGTGTTTGAAGAAAATAAAGGAAGTTATGATATAGCAATGAAAAATAGTTTAAAATTGTTAGCGTTATATCCAGACTTAAGAGTAAGAATGACGGTTAGATCAACAGAGGTAGAAAACTTATCAAAGAATATTATATATTTAGTAGAAAAAGGATTTAATCTAATTGTACCTGTATTAGATTTTTACGACAAAAATTGGAATGAAGAAAAGTTTGAAATTATAAAAGAAGAAATAAAAAAGGTTAAAATATATGTAAGAAACAAAGATGTCACTATAAGTCTTTTGGAACCATTGAGTATTAAAAAGAAGTCACTGTGCCAAGGCGGAATACAAACTATAAATATCTATCCTAATGGGGACATATATCCATGTACACTTGCAGCAGGCGATAAAGAATTTTTAATCGGAAATATTGAACAAGGAATAAATTATAAAAAGTTAGAAGAAATATTATCTTATTCTCAGAAAGAAAATAAAGAATGTAGAGGATGTGTATTTTATAATTTCTGTAATTCCACACGATGCAAAATCATAAATAAATTGGTTACAGGAGATTACAATTCGCCTAATAGCTTAGAATGCAATATGAATCATTTACTTTATGAAGAGAATGGTTATTTGTGTTATTAATTTGCTGGCTAATAGTTTGTAATGCAAACAATATTTTATCGTTTGTTTACAATATAATTCTAGGAAAGGAGATGAAAACTATGAAGATCAGAAAGATGGAAAACAAGGAATTAAAAAAGGTTGTAGGACAGTGTTGCTGCAAGATTGTAGGAAAACCGTCAGTCTATGAAACAGATTCCTGCTGCCTGGCTGACTGTAAAAAAGATGGCCGTGATACAGCACATTATACAATCTATCACTAGGAGGAAACCAACATGAAATTAGAAAAATGGAAAATAAAGAACTGAAAAAAGTAACTGGACAGTGTTGTTGCAAGATTGTAGGAAAACCGTCAGTCTATGAAACAGATTCCCGCTGCCTGGCTGACTGTAAAAAAGATGGTCGTGATACAGCACATGTTACGATTTACCACTAAGCGGGAATTAATATGAAGATTAGAAAGATGAAAAACAAGGAATTAAAAAAAGTTATTGGGCAGTGTTGCTGCAGAGTACAGGGAAAGCCGGCAATTTATGACCCTAATTCTTGTTGTTTGAGTGATTGCACACGTTTTGATAAACCTGCATCATATGTTTCACCACTGCATTAATCACTTCTAATAAAAAAAAACTAAAGTAAGGAAGGGGCTATCGTTATAGATTCATTGTTTGAGCATGAAGATATAACGATGGCCTTTATTAAAAAAATGAGAAAAGTAACGATTGCAATAATAGATTCAGGTATAGACAACCGTTTTAAGAACCAGTTTAAATGTAAAGTTTCAGGAATTGGTGTGACATTAATAAATAATGAAATTAAAATTGTTGAGGATTATTTCGATGAAAATGGACATGGGACATTAACAGCATCTGTTATTATCAACGAGTGTCCTGATATTGAATTCTTCATTATAAAAATATTAGACAGAAAACTAGAGGGAAATATCGAATGCCTTATCGCTAGCTTAGAATATTTATTAGATAAAGATGTAAATATTATTAACATGAGTTTGGCAGTTGAGAAAAATGGAAGAGATAGCAGGTTAAAAAAAATATGTAAAAGGTTAAATGATCAAGGCAAAATTTTAATAGCTGCTGTTGAAAATGGGAGCAAGAAAAGTATTCCGGCAATTTATAGTACTGTTATTGCAGTTGAAGGAAGAAAATTAAAACAGAATTTTGACTTTATGTTTTCTTCAAATAAAAGAATTAACTGCGTTATACGAAGTGAGCCGCATTTATATTATCAGAAAAAAGATGATTATGTTATGTATGGAGATTGTAATAGCTTTGCTGCAGCAAAACTTTCTGGGAAACTAGCAAGAATATTACGGAAGCAACCTAGCAATGACAATTCGAAAGTAAAAAAATTATTAAGAAAAGAATCAAAATTATTTGTTTGGACGGTTCCGCTTCTTAATTTGTTTAAAGAATATCCAGTTTTTAGAGATAATAATATTATTTATGATCCGATAAAATTAAATAAATTAGCAACAAATATTGCGGTGTTTTTTTCTGTAGAAAATATTTCAGATATTTATTCGTATTCTTTGTATAGTTCGAAAATTAGCCAAAAAAAAGAATTCGCTTATAGATTCCTTCGCTTTTTGGAAGAAAAGTATGGATTTGTTTGTGAAAATTATAGCGTTTTTGAGAGAAATGATTTTATATCTATATATTCTGTATATAAATTCTTGAAGGAGAGATACAAATGGTAGAATTTAAAGAGTATGTTATATATATATTTAAAGAAAATAAAATTAAGTCACTAATAGTTTTTGTATTAACTTTAGTCGTAACAACGCTAAGTCTACTGGAACCACAGCTATTGGTAATTTTAGTAGATAAAGCTATTTCGCACGATAATTTTAATTTACTGTTTATTGTTTCTATATCCTATGTAATTTTAATAGTTATTTCGGCATTATGTAAGTACTCTATTACAGTATTGAGAACAAAAATTAAAAAGCAAACTACATATAAAATGAGAACGAAATTGCTGTTACACATACAAGAATTACCGGGTAAATATTTTACGGAACAGAAAACAGGAGATATTTTAAAAGTAATCGATAGTGATGTAAGTGCATTAGAAGAGACGGGAATAGATTTTGTTATAGATATTATTAAGAATTTATTATCTGCAATATCGGCTTTTGTGATATTAGCATGTATAAATACGAAACTTTTACTTATTATGATTTTAATGGAGACATTTATGTTGTTTTTGCATGAAAAATATATAAAACTTGTCTCTAAAAAATTGGAAAGAGTTAGGGATATAAGTGGAAAATCAATGAATTTATTAGAAGAATTTGTCGTTCATATGATGGATATAATAATTACACATGCAAATATACTCTTCTTGAAAAAATACTTAAATAATGAGCAGCTTTATATTAATGAATCCACTAAGTTGGAAAAAATGATAGAAAAAAATCAATTAACAGCAAATACGCTTAATGAAATTATGTTTATAGTAATTTATTTAATCAGTGGACTTTCAATTATACAGAATACTATGACAATAGGAACAATGATGGCTTTTATTCAATATACATCGATGTTAATCTCTCCAATATTACAATTAACCAATTCCAATACAAGAATACATATAGCAATCGTATCTCTCAGAAGAATAAGAACTGTTTTGCGTATTCCCAAAACAGTTGATGTTGGAACGAAAGAAAATATAGAAGGTAAAATTCAATTTGAAAATGTGAATTTTTCATATCAACCTGAAGTGAATGTATTGAATGATTTTAATATGAAAATTGAGAAAGGTAAAAAAATCGCAATTGTTGGTTGCAGTGGGTGTGGAAAAAGTACTTTGTTAAAACTTTTATATAGATTATGGAGTCCAAATCAAGGGAAAATACTTATTGATGATATACCTATAGAAAAATATTCATTAAAAGCTCTGAGAGATAGCATAGCAATTGTTACACAGGATGTGATGATATTTAATGATACAGTTTTAAATAATATAAATTTAACAGGGGATAGGAATATTTCTGAAATCAAAAAAATGTGTAAGAAAATAGATCTAGAGGATAATGCCATTCTTATGGATGAAAACCCAGAGGGAACAGTTGGGGAGTATGGAGTGAAATTGTCAGGAGGACAAAAACAAAGAATAGCAATTTTGCGTGCAATTTTACAGAATGCATCCATTTATGTTTTTGATGAAGCAACTTCTGCTTTAGATAATCTAACACAGGAAAAAATAATGGAAGAGATTGATACATACTTATGCGGAAAAACAACCATTATAATTGCACATAGGCTTTCGACAGTTAGAAACGCAGATTATATATATGTTATAGAAAACGGTAGTGTTGTTGAAGAGGGAACACATGATAAGTTAATGTTAAAAAACGGAGCGTATAAGAAAATGTATATGAGTGAGATATAGTTATGTTTTATGTTGCGAGAGGATGTTGTTGATGACTAAGAATGTGTCACTGCCAAAAAAGGGTGCCAGATTTTTTCACTACTAGTGGGACTTCGAAATTTTCAGTTTTCTCCGAGTATCTGGTCACGGACTTTCAGCTCTGTTAGTTCCCTAACTCGCATAGCAGTATCATATCCAAGAATAAGGAGCAACTGGTTCCGATGTTTGGGATATTTCCTTTACCAACTCTTCGGGATTTACGTTTTTATTGTTGTTTATATCGCCACCTGTAGATGTTTGTAGATTTGTGTGGGAGGTGTGTGTAACAAACTTGCAAAGTTCAGATGAAATAAAAGTTACTTTAACACAGGAAACAATTACATAGAAAAGATTGTCATAATTTTTTCGTTGGCGGTAAGTTTGAAACAAAGAGATAGTGGTTAGAGAAAAAGTAAATCGCATAGCAAACAAGCCATCTTTCGGTGGCTTTTCAAAAAGGTAAATATAGACACGACACCTAATTCATAGCCGGAGTAACATCATCCTTGATAGTATATCCACGCTGTTTTAGTAGATTAAGAGCCTGTGAAGTGGTCAGTATTTTTGTGATTCATTCACAGGACGTAATTCAAGAAAGCCCTCTGCTGAGTATGGCTTCAAATCAGAGAGTATGTGCCAGATAACGGTCAGGAGCATACGACAGATTGCAATGATGGCTTTCTTGTGACCACGGTGCGATTTTATGCGCTTATAGCGGTCGGTTATTTCGGGATGTTTCTTGGAACTCAATGGCGAATTTCAGCAGGTGGAATAAAGGAAGGTTTAATCATTTCACACATGAATAAATCACAAATTCATTTCGCATCCTTTCGGTCAGTCTTGTTTCCTTTTTGTAGTTTCGTATATTTGGGATGAGCAAGAATAACAGAAATATTTGCTTTTTCCAAAATATTAAATACAGGGATCCAATACTTGCTGGTAGATTCCATACAAACTTCAGAACAATTGTATTTTGCAAGCTAATCACACAGTTCCTTCAAACCTTTGGAAAAAGAAGAGAAACGAGCTTGCTTGTAATCAGTTCTGCCCTTTGAATCAGTGATACCGATGCAAGCATAAATCCATGTTTTGTGGACATCAAGCCCACAGCAATTAAAACGAAAAATTTTGAAAGCCAATAAAATAACCTCCTGATTTTGTAGTAATAAAACTGACAATGACTGGTCATCTGGCAAAATCGAGTCGACTTTGGAAGAGATAAGTTTACGGGCTACGTTATGCACCATTCATTGATGCCTTAACGGATGACCGATGACATATATATGTGAACTTCCACTGATTTGTACAACTAAATATATAAATACCCCATAATTTTAAGCTTTTTGGGGAATATGGTGTAATTTTATTAATGCGTATTTACGACTACTGGTTCACCTATATTTCCACAGAAAATCCAGTATTTATGCGGGCAAATCGATTTTAGTCGTAAATTTATTGGAAGTTCACAGTTTCATAACCCCATCAGTGCCTTTCGCAGGGGAAAGGCGGAATATATATGGATAATGGAGCCAGTGGATAAAATACAGTAATTGATTACTTCTATTATTTGTATCATAAGAACCTTTTTAAGGTAGCATATATCTATAATATGTTTAAGAGGTAACCAATTATGGAGAGTCGTATCAAACAACTTCGTGAAAATAGAGGGCTGATACAGGAAATTTTGGCTTCTGAATTAGGAATTACACAACAAATGCTTAGTAAATATGAAAGAGATGTGTTGTGTATTAAAGTGGATGTGTTAAAGAGGATAGCCGAATATTTTAATGTGACAACGGATTATTTACTGGGAGTTTCAGAAGTGAAGAGAGATTTGCAAGGACAGATGAAAGTGAACAAGACATTAGACACCTATTATGATCTTATCGAGATATATAAAGGTTTAGATGAGTATGATCAGGAAATGGTATGGTCAATTATGCAAACGGTAAAAAAAGCTGGTGAAAAACGTAAAAGAGACAGGGAAAATACAGAAGAGAGTTGATAAGAAATGCTGAATATAGCAATTTGTGATGATGATATTCAGACAACCGGAAGAATGGATATGCTGTTGCAGAAAATAGCAAAGCGAAATTTTATGGATGTTGAAATTGAAGTGTTTTGGAATGGAAAGAGTCTTGCAGATGCAGTTGCAAAGGGGACTTATTTTGACATGATTTATTTGGATATAGAAATGGACAAAGAAGATGGGATTTCGGCAGCTAAAAGAATTAGAGCCTATGATAAAAACGTTCTTATTATTTATGTTACAAGCCACGAAAATCATATGCAGGAGTCTTTTGAAGTCAGACCGTTTCGTTTCCTTGTGAAGCCAGTGAGTGAAAAACAGATTGAATCGTGTTTTAAATCAGCATACGAAGAAGTGTATTGCGGAGATTCGTATTTTCGGTATAGCTATCAGAGGGTAAACCATAAAATACCAATTCGTGAAATTTTGTACTTTGAGAGCAATAAACGTAAAGTATTTATTGTGACGGAAAAAGATACATTTGTCGCATATGGAAAATTAAATGATATAGAGGAAAGTCTTAAACAAAGCAAAGTGCCATTTTTACGTGTTCATCAGTCATATCTTGTAAATTATAAGCATGTGGAAGGGCAGGCATATGATTTCGTAGTTATGGATAATGGCAAAAGAATTTCAATCAGTGAAGACAGAAGAAAATTAATCGGAGAGCAGTACTGCTCAATGGAGGACACATTTTATGTCAATGAGTAAGACATTGTCATATGGAGTTGATATATTGTTTATCATATTTGCAGCATACCTGTTCTTTTGTTATTTCGATATATTTTTAAAAAGAAGAAAAAGAACAGTTTTGTCAGTGGTTGGATTGGTAGCATTTATGGCATGGCAATTTGAAATGTCGAGCGTTAATTTGCTACCAGCTTATGGCAATATTATTATTACGAGTATCACTACATTGTTTGCGGTTGCTCAAACTTATGAGGGAAAATTTTGGAACAAATGTATTTTTACAATTGCTTTTAATGCAATCTGGATGTTAATGGAAACATTAAGCAATTATATGCTTATGACCTATTGCGAACAATATGCAGAATCTGAAGCATTGGGTTCGGTTACTTCAAAATTGATTTTCTTGATAATAATTGTGGCATTGAAAAAAGTGTTTACTGATGATGAAATCAAGGAATTACCTGTAAGATATAGTATTATGTTTGTTTTGATTCCAACGGGAAGTATTTACATTATGAACAATATTTTTATGCTTGGATATAAAGTTCATAGCAACCGGGCAAGTTTCCATTCTGCAATTACGGCGGTTATTCTTTTGTTCATGAACATATTGATATTTTATATTTATATGAAATTGGCAGATGATCTGCAGCTAAGAAGAATAACCTCTGTTTATGAACAACAATTAGATTTGTGTGAACGGCATCAGCAAGAGAGAGAACTGTCAATACTTCAATTAAGAGATGTAAGACATAATATGAAAAACAATCTTGTGTCGATTCTTGCATATGCGGAAAACGGAGATAATGAAAAAATCATCGGATTTGTCAATGAAATAATGGAAGAAGGTGGAATAAAGACATCTGCAGTTACAAACAGTGGAAATATTGTTATAGATTCACTGATTGGATATTGGTATGTTGCAGCAAAGAAAGCTGGTATAGAGTTTTCCGTCAATTTAAATATTCCTATGGAAATGCCGTTTAGAGGAGCGGATATTTGCCTAATACTTGGCAATTTATTAGAAAATGCTGTAGAAGCAACACAAAGAGCAGAGGGTGAAAAGTACATTAGACTTCACATGAAATATGATAAAAATAATCTGCTGTTATTTGTGGAAAATAATTACAAAGGTGTGCTTATAAAGACGAAAGATAAAAGGTTAAAGTCTACAAAAACAGATGCTGGAAATCATGGTGTAGGTATTCCGTCTGTATATCGAATTGCTGCAAAATATCATGGAGTGGTTACGATTGATGATAATGTGGCAAATCGTTTTTTGATCAGAGTAGTGTTATACGGAAAGCAGAAATAATTACATTAATAGTCGGTATTATTACATTATGCTTAGCATTATGGGAAAAAGAGATAAAATAAAAAGATAATTTTAGGGAAATGGTGAATGCTTTTTAGAATGGTATTGTGGTGGTGCAGTATGATGGAAGTGTTATTATTCAGTAATGATGAAAAGATTTTTAATTTGACAAATAGTGTAATAGATGGAAGATATAAATTAACATGGTGTACTTATAAGTCTTTAGAAAAAAAAACATGTCCATATCCATATCCAGATATAGTTATTATGCACTTTGATAAAGAGATGGTTAAGAAAGGGACATTTAAAACAATTGTTCAGGTAAAGGGGAGACTAGGGCAAAGGATACCAATCCTTGCGCTGATGGAAGAAGGAACACCGCAAAATATTTTTTCAACATTAATAGCGGGTGCCTATGATTATTTAGAAATTGTGAAAAATTCAAAAGAATATAAAAAGAAAATAGAGGATGCTATCCGGTGGAATTGGTATCTGGGAAAGTATGGACTGAGAGAAAAATAGTAGTGATATTGAACGTCACTACTATTTTTGCGTTACATGAAAAAAGGAGAAAGAGCAGTTTCAGAAAAAGTTACATGAATACTCGTTTTTTTTACAAGAAAGATATATTGGCTGATTTTTGTAGTAGTGTAAAGGAAACAAATGAAAGGAGATTCAAATCATGAATTCTAAAAAAGTAAAAAATCAGTCAGCAAAAGTATTGGCAAACGTATCTCTGAAACTCGGCAAAATGTCAGCAGATAGTGCGTGCTGCTATATTTATCATCAGCCTAAAATGCCGGAAGCCCTGAAAAAAATGAAAAATATTTAATATGAAATATTTTTCGGAGAAACTGACAGGTTATATTGTTAAATCTGGTGCTGTTCCAGAGGAATCATATGAAATATACCAATATGGGTTTCAAATAGGACTTGAAATGTTGAGCTGTCTTTTAGCTTGTTTTGGAATTGCGGTATATTTGCATATGATTCCGGAATTTGCAGTGGTTACAGGAATTTTTATGATGTTACGCAGTTTTGTTGGCGGAGTGCATCTAAACAGCTTTAGTGCCTGCTTTATGTGTTCTGTTACTGTGCAGACGTTGGTATTGGTTGTTAATCGTCTGTATACACAACCATTAAATGCTGCGTGGGGAATAATTGTGTTGAGCAGTATTCTGATATGGAATATGGCTCCGGTACAAAGCATTAACCGGGAACTTGATGCAGATGAAAAAAGACACTGCAGAAAGGTAGCTGTAAAAATTATTGCGGGCATATATGTGTTTGCGGGGATTTGTACACTTACTGGGATGAAAGCAATAGTGTCTTTGGTTGCAGTGACAATGGCAGTAGTTTTGATTTCACAATATATTGGGGTAGTAAAGTATAAAATAGAAAAGAGATAATAAGCGGGAATAGTAGAAATCTATTATTTCCGCTTATTTTATTTGAGGACAAAAGAATTGTTTATTTTTTCTAGGTAACACTGTTTTGGTAATAAAAAATGTCTGTTAGGCTTCGGCTCAGGAGGCGCTTCTTGTTATAAGGATAAAAAAATTCTTCCAGACCCGAAGATGGGGGACTTTCTATACGAGATATGGGTGAAAGGGAAAAAACCTTTACTCATATCTTGTGGACGGGAAGGCGGTGAACTCTATGGAGCAATCTTCTTTCTATGATGAAACAACGGTCAGACATCAGTTTGATAGGAAATGCAAACTGGCACTGGATGACGAAGTGGTAGATTATGACAGGCATATGGATTACCGGAGAAAGAATGAAGTACTGTTTTCGAAATTATCTGAATGCCAGGCAGGAGAATTTTCGGTGTTGGATGAATATAATCTGGAAATATATTGACTTCAAGTAATGAGTTAGGACATTGAAGTAAAAGATGGGTTGATTGTTGAGACTCTGCGAATTCTCATAAAAAGAAGCGAAATGTAATTTTTCTGTTGTATTTTCCAGGCACACAAAGGAGCAGTACATATTTTAAAGAAAAATACAAAAGAAAAGAGTCTAACTTAAGAAAGAGCGTTTGGTGGTGTCACAATTCTAGATAGGATTGCGGCACTTTTCTTTTCGACAAAATTCGAAGCAGGTTTACAGAATAAAGCCAGAGCGCCACCACATTCCGATTTGATTTCAAAAATTCAGATCGGAGGTTAAGAAAAGATGACTTTTAATAAAGCAAAGGCGGAGAAACAATGGCTGAAATGGAAAGAAACAGAAGAGGAAAAGCTTCGGCAACTCGGAATGGACGAAGAATCAATAAGAAAACTTCGGCAGATGGATTGGGAAGATTTCAAGGAGGAACGCAGATACTGGGAACATTTCGTAGAAAGCAGAGGAGAAGCAACTGGGGAGAAAAGAAGTTTCCTTATTAAAACGCTTATAGAAGGAAAGGAATGCGGAAATGAAATACGATAAAATAGTTGCCATGAATCAAGAAAAGAGTAGGAAAAAAGTGGACGTGCTAAAAGAGAAATGAAGAAGATAAAGGAGTATGCAGAACGAGGATACACTCATGCGGTGGCACTTGATTTGTCGAAATACTTTGATACACTCAACCACGAAAAGCTCCTAAATCTGTTACGTAGAGATATAAAAGATGAAAGAGTGATACAGTGGATTAAGAGATATCTGAAAAGTGGTGTTATGGAGAACGGAGTAGTCATGGAAACAGAAGAAGGTTCGCCACAGGGTGGAAATATCTCGCCATTGTTAGCGAACATCTATCTGAATGAGTTCGACCAAGAGTATGAGAAACGCGGAGTTAAATTTGTCAGATATGCAGATGATATCGTTCTTCTTGCAAAGAGTGACAGAGCCGCAAAACGATTACTTGAAACAAGCACGAAATATCTTGAAGGAACACTGAAATTAAAGGTGAACCAAGAGAAAAGTCGAGTGGTCAGTGTGTTTGCAATCCGAAATTTTAAGTACCTTGGCTTCACATTGGGAAAGAACGGAAAGGGTATCTATATCCGCGTTCATGGGAAGTCATGGAAGAAAATGAAGTCAAAGCTGAAAGAACTTAGTTCCCGAAGGTCTTGCCAGAGTATACGCCCATCACTACAAGAGATAAAAGAGTATATGCGAGGGTGGCTGAATTATTATGGGGTTGCAGATATGAAGAAGAAAATAGATGATTTAAATAAATGGCTATATCACAGAATCCGTATGTGCATCTGGAAACAATGGAAGAAACCGAAGACAAAGATAAGAAATCTGCTAAAGATGGGAGTACCAAAGGACTTGGCATGGCAAGCAGGAAACAGTCGCAGAGGATATTGGTTTGTGACTCATACGATAGCGGTCAATTTAGCAATGACAAAAGAAAGACTGATAAACAGTGGCTT
>ULOI01043274.1_pt1 | contig 23826 bp, 26 predicted proteins | sample 1952231 | NCBI WGS metagenome assembly ULOI01 (sample SAMEA4835593, study PRJEB28245) | human gut metagenome | biome: gut microbiome; material: fecal sample | place: Denmark | collected 2008
GTGGCGCCGAATGATGATTGGTCATTCGTTGTCGGTTTCCAAGATGCGCATAATGTCACCGGACAAAACATCAGCACAAAAGATTTTGATAAAAAGAAATACACGACTTTTGCCTCTGTCAGTTATACCCCGACAATTGAAGGATGGGGTACATCTCAGTACAGCATTATGGTTTATAACCAACCATCGGTGCCACAACAACCAGAGCACACAAAAGGATGGAGTGTTAACGCAATGCAAAATATCGGACAAATTGGTATTTTTGCACGGGCTAACGGGGCAACAAATTCGCCTGAACCCATTAAACAATCATACATGGTGGGTACAGTGTGGAATAATCCGCTTAAACGTAATGCCTTAGATCAAATCGGGTTGGCTTATTCGCTTAATAAACTTAACAAAGCTGTTAATGGTACACCATCACGGTCAGTTGAAAATGTTATCGAAGCTTATTGGTCTTGGGGTATTTCGAACTACTTGATTATCACGCCTGATATTCAATTTTATATTAACCCGGGCTTAAACGAAAAATCAAACACGGCGACTGTTACATCGCTGCGTGCGACGGTCATGTTCTAAAAACTAAAGTATGTAAATTTGACTTTATTTTTCAATGACCTATATATCAAATGTAACAAACAACTTAAAAAGGGAGACTAAACTATGGAAGATATTCAATTAGGTACAAGATATCCGACGCTTGCTTTCCACACAGGGGGTGCAGGTCAAGCAGATGACGGAATTCCGCCACAACCATTCGAAACATTTTGCTATGACAGCGCTTTGTTGCAAGCCAAAATTCAAGACTTTAACGTCATTCCGTACACATCGGTTTTACCGCCGGAATTGTTTGGCAACATTGTTCCGGTTGAACAAGTGCAAGACCAATTCAAACACGGGGCCGTTTTGGAAGTCATTATGGCAGGCAATGGTGCCCGAGTCGAAGATCACAAAGCCATCGCGACCGGTGTCGGTATTGTGTGGGGCAAAGACAAATCCGGAAAATTCATCGGCGGTTGGGCTGCGGAATATGTTGAATATTTCGATACGTTCATTGACGATGATATTGCCAAAGCTCACGCAGAAATGTGGTTGACAAAGTCTTTGAATCATGAATTGGATATTCGTGGCGTTGAAAAACATTCCGATTTCCAATTTTTCCACAATTATGTGAACATTACGCAATCCTTTGGCTATTCGCTCACATGCTTGGGCTTCTTGAACTTCAAGTATGCTCCGGTTGCCGTAGCTAAAAAGTAAGTGTAACCAATCGTTTAAGGGGGCATCCATTGTCCCCTTAAATGCTGTTTACTTTTTTTAATAAAGGATAAGTCATGGCACAAAAACAATCACATATGTCTACGCCCGGCAAACTGGGCATTTTCGGATTGGCGGCAATTGTTGTCAGTTCGATGGTTGGCGGAGGGATTTTCTCGCTGCCGCAAAATATGGCGCAAAGCGCGGCCGTCGGTTCTGTTATTTTAGCGTGGCTCGTTACGGGCTTTGGCATGTATTTCATTGCCAATACATTCCGTATCTTGTCAGATGCCCGTCCTGATTTAACATCGGGTATTTATATGTACGCAAAAGCAGGTTATGGAAATTACATGGGCTTTAACATCGGATGGAGCTATTGGCTCTGCCAAATTTTCGGCAACGTCGGTTATGCCGTCATTACGATGGATGCGCTCAATTACTTCTTCCCCGGCGTTTTTACGGGTGGAAATAATTTGTATTCAATTATCGGCGGTTCCATTTTGATTTGGGGCTTCAATTTCCTTGTGTTACGAGGTGTCAAACAAGCCACTTTCATCAACTTGATTGCAACCATTGTCAAAATCATTCCGTTAATTTTGTTCATCATTATCATGGCGTTTGTTTTCCATTGGGATAAATTCCATTTTGATTTTTGGGGCAACATGGCTACGGATAAATTAGGTGGAGTCGGAACACAAATTAAAAATACGATGTTGGTCACACTGTGGTCATTTATCGGTATTGAAGGTGCCGTTGTTTTATCCGGGCGCGCTCAAAAGGCATCGGATGTCGGTAAGGCAACCGTTTTAGGTTTCTTAGGATGTTTGGTTATTTATGTCCTGCTGTCCATTTTGCCGTTCGGATTCATGGATCAAGCTGCATTGGCACAAGAACCCAATCCGTCTACAGCCGGTGTTTTACAAGCCGTTGTCGGTCCGTGGGGCGCTTGGCTTATGAATATTGGTTTAATTGTCGCGATTTTGGCCAGCTGGTTGTCTTGGACAATGATTGTGGCTGAAATGCCCTATGCTATGGCAAAAGATGGCAGCTTCCCGAAACTTTTCGCAAAAGAAAATGAAGAAGGGGCGCCAAGTTCATCTTTGTGGGTGACCAGTGGTTTAATGCAGTTGGCCATTCTGATGGTTTATTTCGCCAGCAATGCATGGAACACAATGTTATCTATTACGGCCGTTATGGTTCTGCCGGCTTATTTGGTATCTTGTATGTTCTTATGGAAAATAAGTGAAGATAAACAATTGCAAAATTCTGCCGGCGTTTCTCGTACCATGGCCTTAATAACAGGTATTTTGGGAACGGTTTATGCCGTTTGGTTAATATATGCCGCCGGGTTAAGCTATCTGTTTATGGCGGTTATCTTCATTGCCTTAGGTATTCCGTTTTATATCTGGGCTCGAAAAGATGCCGGTGTTAAAGGCGATGTCTTCAATTCAAAAGAGTTGATTTTGGCAGGCATTTTAGTTTTGATAGCCATTGGAGCGATTATCGCTTTTTATGCAGGGTATATCAAAATTTAATGTCTTTTAAACGAACATATGCCAAAAAAACCCTGTCAATTCGGCAGGGTTTTTTAGGTAATAAGAACTTTTTTAATATTGAAACTGTCATTTTTATAAATGACAAAATGCTAAAAAAAAGGCAGGGGGATAATCCTTCTTTTTAAGACGTATGCATGCCGCCCGTAACGCCATAGACTTCGGCGGTGGTAAAGGACGATTCATCCGATGCCAGCAATACATACACGCCCGCTAATTCGACCGGTTGACCTGCGCGTTTCATCGGTGTATTTTGGCCGAACATCGGGATTTTTTCTTGCGGTTGGCCGCCCGAAATTTGTAAAGCCGTCCAAATAGGGCCGGGTGCAACGGCATTTGCGCGAATACCTTTGCTTACCAGTTGTTTGGCTAATGCGCGGGTAAAAGCGATGATAGCGCTTTTGCTGGATGCGTAATCAAGCAAGATTTTGCCCGGTTGATAAGCTTGGATGGATGAAGTCGTAATGATGCTTGAGCCTGGCTTTAAATAAGGCAGAGCCTCTTTCACAATCCAAAACATCGAAAACAAGTTTGTTTCAAATGTTTTTCGAAATTGTTCGGTCGTTAAATTTTCAATGTCTTCGACAAATTGTTGTTGGCCGGCATTTAGTACTAAAATATCGAGTCCGCCCAATTCTTCAACCGTTTCTTGTACCAATTTTTGGCAAAAGGTTTCATCCGAAACATCGCCCGGTATTAAGACGGCTTTTTGTCCCGCGTCTTCTATAAGTTTTTTAACTTCTGCGGCATCTTTTTCTTCGGATGGCAAATAATTGATGGCTACATCGGCACCCTCTCTGGCATAGGCGATTGCCGCGGCACGTCCGATACCCGAATCGCCGCCTGTAATTAAGGCCTTGCGACCTTTCAGGCGGCCGTGACCGACGTACGATTTTTCGCCGCAATCGGGAATTGGATTCATTTCACAGTCTAATCCCGGCCATGGTTGTTTTTGTTTTGAAAAATCTTCATGATAAAATTTGGTTTGGGGATCTTGCAATTTCTCTTTGTTTTTCGTTTGTTTCATTGTTTTCCTCCATAGTTGCTGACAAAATTCATATAATTCGTTGCTGATTTGCTTGCCATACGTTATCGCCCAAGGTCTGTAGGAAAATCCTAACTTGAACAAAAGGGCAATACTTTCGTTTACATTTATCTGATTTTAATGATTTTTTTTCTCTTTTGGGTTTACAAAGCCTATGCCAAAATCTATATATTCAACAGGTTTTTTTATAAAAAAGGGGGAAACAATGATGCATTTTAAAAAAACACGCGATTGGCTTGAAGTCATTTTATGGGTCGGTATAATTATTACATTGATTGTGCTCGGATATTCGCTTTGGTACAATTATGTAGATTTATCGATAGCCGCTTTGATTATTATGTTGGCAATGGTTTTTTTACTCGGTTATTTCAAATATACCCAGCTGCTATCGCTTAAAAGAAAATTTGTGATTGTTCAAGAAACATTTACAACACTCATGTTGATTTATTTTTCATACAATTATTTCCGTCAGCGGGATGAAACCCCGGGGCAAAAAGAATTGGCCGGCACTGCCAAAAAATTCGAAGATGTTTATGAAAAAAGCCGTTATCAACTGACGTTGCCGTTAATTTTTACAGCACTTAAAACATTCGGCGAAATCAAAAATATTAAAAATATTATTATGTCAGAGGTAAAAGATTTTTCTTCCGAAGATGGCTTTAATTTGGATAATGCCGAAAATATTACGAAAGAACTGGGCAACTTGGTTCAAAAGATTCAACAATTATCCAATATCGTGACGAAAGGCTTTACTTTTAAAAAATCGTTGGAAGATGTCATGGATGAAAAGGCAGATTATTCGTCAAAATCAAGTAAATCAAGCTCATCATCCAATGCAACGAAATCCGAAAAGATTACAAGTACTTCCAAAAACAACAAAAAGGGCAATTCAATGAGTTTGTCCAATGCAAAAAAAACATCTGCAGGGCAAAAATTGTCGAAACCGGCGTTGGTTAACCGTCAAATGAAAACGAAAAGGATTGTCAAACGTTCAAAGCCAAGTACTGCAAAACGTTAACTGGACGTATGAAATTAAAACCCGCCATCAACGGCGGGTTTTTTGTATTTATGAAAGGTATCAGATAATTAAACCATCCTTATTGGCAGAAATGGTAACAGTTGAATTGTCTTTGATTTTACCCTCCAACAATTTGATAGCCAACGGATTTTCGACTTCTTGTTGAATCAAACGTTTAAGCGGTCGTGCGCCGAATGCTTCATCATAACCGTTCTCGGCCAGCCAGTTTTTGGCTTTATCATCCAGTTTTAAAGTAATGTGACGGTCCGCCAAACGTTCTTGCAACCGTTTTAATTGAATGTCCACAATTGAACGAATGTGTTCTTTTTTAAGATTGTGGAAAATGATAATTTCATCCAAACGGTTGATGAATTCGGGACGGAAAAACGATTTTAATACCTCCATCATTTCTTTTTCATTTTGCCCCGACCCCAAATTCGATGTCATGATAAGGAATGTGTTTTTAAAATCGACCGTGCGTCCTTGCCCGTCAGTCAAACGTCCGTCATCGAGTACTTGCAACAACACGTTAAACACATCGGGATGCGCTTTTTCCACTTCATCAAACAAAATAACCTGATAGGGGCGTCTGCGAACGGCTTCGGTCAATACGCCGCCTTCATCATACCCCACGTATCCCGGAGGCGCGCCGATTAACCGCGCAACAGCGTGTTTTTCCATATATTCGGACATATCGATGCGCAAGTATGCCGATTCTTCGTCAAATAAGAATTCGGCTAATGCTTTGGCAAGTTCTGTTTTGCCGACACCGGTCGGCCCCATGAATAAAAATGAACCAATCGGACGGTTAGGGTCTTTTAACCCTGACCTTGAACGTCGTACAGCATTTGAAACGGCAACGATTGCTTTGTCTTGCCCGACAACGCGCCGCGCAATGGCCTTTTCCATATCCAGCAATTTTTCGCGTTCGCTGCCCATCAGTTTATCAACGGGAATGCCCGTCCATTTGGACACAACGCCTGCGATAATATCCGGTGTAACGGTTTCAACGGTTGTATGCGTTTGGTTATGCGCATTGATTTCATTCAACTTTTTTTCTAAATCTGGAATTTCTTTGTATTGCAATTCGCCCGCTTTTTCGTATTGTCCATCGCGCAGTGCCTTATCCACCGCTATGCGCGCTTTATCCAATGCTTCGCGCAAACGCCCGGCCTCTTGAATGGAATTTTTGTTTGTACTCCAAACCAACGTTTCTTCGGCGGATTGTTTTTCCAATTTGTCGATTTGCTTTTCGATTTTTTCCAATCGTTCTTTAGAGGCTTGATCGGGTTCTTTTTTCAAAGCTTCACGTTCAATTTTCATTTGTATCAAGCGCCGGTCGATTTCATCCAAATGTTCGGGCTTGGAATCAATCGCCATACGCAATTTGCTGGCCGCTTCGTCCACCAAATCAATGGCTTTGTCCGGCAAAAAACGGTCGGTAATATAACGGTTCGATAGGGTGGCGGCCGCAACCAAAGCGGCATCGGAAATACGAACGCCGTGGTGAAGTTCGTATTTTTCCTTAATTCCGCGCAAAATCGAAACGGTTTCTTCAACCTGAGGTTCATTCACATATACGGGTTGAAAACGCCTTGCAAAAGCTTGGTCTTTTTCGATATATTTTTGATATTCTTTAAGTGTGGTCGCACCGATACAATGCAATTCACCGCGCGCCAAAGCAGGTTTTAACAAATTGGACGCATCCATGGAACCACTGGTGGCTCCCGCACCGACAACAGTGTGCATTTCGTCAATAAACAAGATGATTTGCCCGTTGGCCGCTTCGACCTCTTGCAGCACAGCCTTTAATCGTTCTTCAAATTCACCGCGGTATTTCGCACCGGCAATCAACGCCCCCATATCAAGCGCCATTAACCGTTTGTGTGCCAAACTTTCCGGTACGTCTCCATTGATAATACGCAAAGCCAACCCTTCCACAATGGCGGTTTTGCCAACCCCGGGTTCGCCGATTAAAATCGGATTGTTTTTTGTACGGCGCGATAATACTTGAATAGTGTGGCGGATTTCTTCATCTCTGCCAATAACGGGGTCAAGTTTGCCTTGCAATGCGCGTTCGGTATAATCCGTCGCATATTTTTTGAGCGCATCAAAGCTGTCTTCGGCGCTGGCCGATTGGGCCGTACGTCCGCCGCGCATTTCGTTAATGACAGCGTTTAATTTGTGAATATCCACACCATACGATTTAACGGATAATAATGCTTGTAATAACCGTTCGACGGTCACATAAGAATCTTTGGCTTTGTCTGCCAACTGCTCGGCTAAATCCAAAGTTTTTAAAAAGCTTTGACTGGCGGATACTTGTACACTTGACCCTTCGACACGAGGTAGTTTGTCGACATCTTCATCGACTTCTCTACGGATTTTGGATACGTCGGCACCTGTTTGAGCCAAAAGGGATGATGCCATGCCGTCTTTGTCATCCAACATGACTTTCAATAAATGTTCGGGCATTAAAAATTGGTTGGATTTGCGTACGGCTAAATTTTGAGCCGCTTGAATAAATCCTTGGCTTCTGTCTGTTAATTTTTCTTGATTCATGATGTATATCCTTTCATTTTTGATATATACATAGGTATGCACTTTTAAAATTTCAAGGTGTTTATGATATTAAAATAGGTCTATTTTGTAATAAGGAAAAGATTAAACTGATAAATTGCGTTTAAATTTTTATTTTATAAAAAAAACTCTTGACAAAATTATTTTAGTGGCATAAAATTATAGTATAAAATCTAATACTTAATAATGAAGGGGTATGAAATGTCTGCTGTGATGCAAAAGGCAAAATATGCCATATTAGCACTTTATTCATTGGGATTGGCGGGAACTTTTACGGGTTGTGCGACGGTCAAAGAAATATATCGCGGAACTGTTGCAGTGGCTAAAGGGGCAGTTAAGTCAACACCATTTGTAAAAGATTTTTCCGAAAATGTGAGTACTGAATATGATGAATTGTTAGAAAAAGATATTATTCAAACTAAAGAAGAATTAGACGATGCCCGGTATGAAGATGTTGCAAATAACCGTTCATGCTTTGTGGGTGTTGTTAAAGATATGGCTCGTTTTATTTTAGAAAAGTCGGCAGCAGATCCTGAAAACAATGTTGTGGGAAAAAATATTGAATATATTGTTCCCGATATGGAAAAAGAATTTTTAAGCACTCCAGCTGGAAAGGCATATGGTGGGCGTAAGAAAAACGCTGTTCGTGTTTATGTTGAGAGTTTTAAAATTATGACACATTATTTTTCAGATAATGCAAGTCGTGATTTTTTCTTATCTGCTTCGCGTAATTCTACGTTGTGTCGAACTTTTCCTTTATTGCGCGAAAAAGATGATGCACTAACTAGAAAGAAAGCCGTTATCCAATCAGCGGCTATGATCGGTTATACGATGGATGTGTCGGAAGTTATTATGGAAAAAGAGAAACGTTTACATTATACCCTAAAGGGCCGGAAATTGCTTAATTTTTTAAGAGATAAAGAAAATCAATAATCTCACTTAAATCCGGCTGTTATGTCGGATTTTTTAAAATTGCTTTTAACGACATTATGTTGTATAAATACTTAAGTATAAACGTTATCTGAAGGCGAAAATGAAAGTTTCCTTGTGTCAAAATACCGTTGTATTGAGTTATGTTGTTTTATTAATCTTCTTGGTGCCAATTCAAACTGGATGTACCGCTAAACATGACCGATATGCGTTGGCTCTTCAAGATGCGGCAGTGGCCGAAGAACATGAAATCAAGCCCTTGGTTTGTTTGACAAAAAATGATAAACGTGTCGTTTTTTTTCAAGAAAAAGTATTGTTGGCGTCTTGGCATAATGTCCCGCAAGTTTACGAATCCGGGCGCATGTTTGTGTCTGACCGAGACGCAATATGGGCCGTTTCGGCCAAAGAATTGGATGATAAAATCAAGGATGATTTAAAAAACAAAAAATATAGCGAAATGCCTTACATACGTTTGTGTCAATTATTGGGCCGTTCAAATTCTTATGAACACTATACACATGTTTCTTATTTGTTGGTCTCCCCAAAAGATGTGATACGTCCTGCTTATCAAACTAATGCTTGTGTCCATAAAATGACATTGGAAATAGATACAGATGCCCCTGGCGAGTATAAAAAATGGTTCGAAAAAAATCAAAAAACAGCTGATGGATATTATCCATGGACGCGGCTTGGATATACTTGTGATTGGAAAGAAGGGGCATGTAATTACGGTCTAAGTGAATTTATCATTAAGAAAGGCGCCGTGATTGAGGTTGAAAAAACCTTAACGAATGATGCCTTTTTTAATCAATTTTAAAGGTTTTTTACGGCCCTTTAAAAAAGTTGCCAACGGTCAGTTAACTTTGTACCGTTTGCCTTATTGTTTTTCTGCCAATGCCGGTTGCAATGGAATTTGTTTAAACACTTCCTTACTGACAATTTTTTGTTCACCGGTAATCCAAATTAAATCGCCTTCTTTAAAGACAAAATCAACCTTAGGATTTAAGAACAATGACGATTTCCGTTCAACTCCGACAACCAAGCATTTTGTTTTATTGCGAATATTGGATGAACGTAAGGTTTCGCCGATAAGTACAGAATCCTTCGTAACCGGGACAGCGCAGCATAAAATCGTCTTATCATTTTTGATGGCATATTTTTCTTGAGTCAAAATATAATCATGCAAACTGACGGTTTTGTTCTCGCTGCCTGCGATTGCCTGTTGGATAATACCTTTATCCTTCATGGCATTTCTAAAAGCACGCAATTGTTTTTCGGTGCCGGCAACCAATAATGCGTCGCCCGCCAACAATTTTTCACCGCCGCGCGGTACGTTAATGACTTGGTTTTTGCGAATAATCTTGATGATATTGACGGCATATAGTTCTTGAAACATAGTTTCGCGCAGTGCCATTTTGTCATATTCGCTGCCTTCTTCCAAATTAAATTGCGTGACGAACAACGATGAATCCAACCATTTTTCTTCGTCTGTAATACGCGATTCATTTTTGGTGTTTTTAAGTTGAGCTTCCAATTGTTCACGGTTTAAATTAACCAAAAATTGTGTTTCGATTTTCATATATTGATTGAATAACCATCGCGATTTAATCAATAAAACGATTGAACCGAACACCAATGCTGCCGTTACATACGGATTGGTCGTTAAGAGTTGGTGCACCACCATCATTACGAAAAATACAACCAATAAAATGCGGAAACTTGTCAATAAAATAAGCGGAACTCGATTGGATTTTTTATCCACCCACAAACTGATATACATCCGAGCCACTTTTTCTTTGGACACCAATAAAGCATTTAAAAATGGTGCCATTATCATCAATGTGAGCGTTGTCGAAACGACACGAATCAGACGGTTATCCCATCCTGTTAGATATTCTTTAAGCAACGGTTTAAAAATATGGAATGACAAATTCATAATGCCGATGGAAATAATCGAGAAAATGAAAATGCGCAAGAAATAACTTTTAAACAATTTGTTCCACATGTTTTTTTCTGCTGCGGAATCGGGTTTGGGCGATGTCATGCGTTCAATGTAGTTAAGCCATGATTCGGGTAATACTTTATTTAATTTATTATAAAACGGAATAGCCATTTTAATCATCAACGGCGTTGTAAAAGTTGTAATAACCGAAACCGCCACAATAATGGGGTAAACATAATCGCTTAACACCCCGATGCTGATACCCAATGCAGCAATAATAAAGGCAAATTCGCCGACCTGTGCCAATGAAAAGCCGCACAAAATGGAAGTACGTAATGGCTGCCCTGATAAAGTAAAACCAAAACATGAAAAGAAGATTTTCCCCACCATAACGATAATCGTAATAGCTGTAATCGGCCAAGCATACTCAATAAACATTTCGGGGTTAACCATCATACCGACCGAGACGAAAAAGACGGCACCAAAGAAGTCTTTAACCGGCTTTAACACGTGTTCGATACGTTCAACCACATTGGATTCGGCCAAAATCGAACCCATGATAAAGGCGCCTAAAGCGGATGAGAAACCGGCGGATGTGGCCAACACTACCATCCCGAGGCACAATGCGACGGCAATCAACAATAACATTTCATCATTTAAATAATCCGCCACTTTCTTCATGAATGTTGGGACGATGTAAATACCGATAACAAAACAAAAAACCAGGAAGAAAACTAATTTTGAGGTGCTGATAAGCAATTCGGTGCTGTTAACGCTTTGGCTTAAAGCAACGGTAGGCAGCAAGACTAATAACAAAATTCCGACAATATCTTCCACCACCAAAACGCCGAATACCAAATCGGTAAAGCGCATTTTTTTCATATTGAGTTCTTCAAAGGCTTTAATAATAATCGTGGTTGACGACATTGAAATCATACCGCCCAAAAACAAACTGTCCATTTGCGACCAACCGAGCATTAACCCGACATTATAGCCGATAAACAACATAAATATAATGTTGGCATTGGCGGTAATCATGGCTGCTTTGCCAACATTAACGATTTTTTTGAAACTGAATTCCAACCCCAAACTGAACAATAAGAAAATAACGCCGATGTCCGCCCAAATACGGATATTTTCATTATCTACGACAGTTGGCAACCCTTTGATATAGGGACCTGCAAAGATGCCCGCCAAAACATATCCCAACACCACGGGTTGTTTTAACCATTTAAAAAGTAAGGTGACGATACCTGCGTAAATTGTAATTAACGTCAAGTCTGTAATCAGCGTTGGAAGACCATGCATGGGAAATACCTTTATATAAAAAAGTTAGATGATGATTGTTTTTTAAAGCAAAAAAATTAAAATTGCAAGGATTAAATTTTAAAAAATAATGTTTTTTTATAATCTTATGCACTTTGTACGAAATTATCGCCCGTTAATTTCTTCTTGCAAAATTTCAAGTTCCAACCATGTATTTTCCAATTGTTCCAATGTTTCGCGTTTTTGGGTAAGTTTGTTTACCGTTTCGTGAAACATAGCGGTATCTTTTTGATAAAACTCGGGGTCTGCTATGCGTTTTTCCATGGTTTGAATTTCTTTTTCCAATGCTTCAATTTCGTCTGGTAACATTTTGAGTTGATGAACTTGTTTAAAACTTAATTTGCGTTTTTGTGTGGGCGATGCATTGGATATTCCTTTATTTTTACTTGATTGTTTTGATTCGGATAAATGGGGTTGAATTGATGATTTTACGCTCGTTTTTGAAGATTTTTTGGTGTCAATTTGTTTTTGCTCTTTTAACAAATCCGAATAACTGCCCACATATTCGTTGATTTTTCCATCGCCCTTCATATATAGTAAAGAAGTCGTTACCTTATCCAAAAAGTCCCGGTCATGGCTGACGATTAAAATAGTGCCTTGATATTCATCCAATGCTTCTTGCAACAAATCCAAAGTATCCATATCCAAATCGTTTGTCGGTTCATCCAAAACCAAAAAGTTCGAAGGCATTGCCAGTGCGACGGCTAAAATCAAACGGTTTTTTTCGCCGCCCGATAAAACTGATACAGGCGTATTGATTTGGTCCGATGTAAACAAAAAATCTTTTAAATAGGACACAACGTGTCGTGGCGTGCCGCGAACATTAATATAATCCCCTTCGGGGCACAATGTTTTCCATAATGTTTTGGACGTGTCTAAGGTGATGCGGTTTTGGTCAAAATATGCCTCTTGCAAATTTTTTGCCAATCTAACTGTGCCACTGTCAGGTTCCAAACGTTTTGTTAACAATTTAATCAATGTCGATTTGCCGGCTCCGTTCGGACCGACAATACCGATTTTGTTGCCACGCAAAATGCGAATGGAAAAATCATCCACAATATTGCGTTGCCCAAAAGCTTTGGTTACATGTTTAGCCTCTACAATCATTTTGGATTGAATCGTACCTTTGTCAATTTCTAAATTGACAGTCCCCAGTTGTTTGATTTGCTCTTTGCGTTCCATGCGCAGTTGTTGCAACCGCCGCAAACGACCCATGTTGCGTTTGCGGCGCGCCGTTACGCCTTTGTGCAACCATCTGGTTTCTTCTTCAATACGTTTATTTAAAAATTTTTGCGCGATAATTTCTTGGTCGATGATTTGTTCTTGCCAAGTTTCAAAATATGAAAATCCTTTGTCATTTTGACGCAATGTACCGCGGTCAAGCCAAATGGTCGATGTGGAAATATTATTCAAAAAAGCTTTGTCATGACTGATGACAATTACGGCACCGGTAAAACGGTTGATGATTTCTTCCAATTTTTCAATTGTTACAATGTCTAAATGGTTTGTTGGTTCATCAAGCAACAAAATGTCCGGCTCCCCCACCAATGCCTTGGCAAGAGCTGCTTTTTTAAGTTCGCCGCCTGATGCCATTTGAGGGGATTGGTCTTGGCGTATGTCTAATTCTTTGATGAGAATATCCGCTTTATATTCTTCATCGCCTTTGTGCATACCCAAGCCGGATACCACAATATCGCGTAACGATGAAAATGGTTTAAAATCGGATTCTTGGGGCATATAGGAAATTTTCGTGCCGGGCTGAATAAAAATTTCTCCTCCGTCGGGGTCAATAATGCCGGCAATGACTTTTAAAAGTGTTGATTTTCCCGAACCGTTGCGTCCGATTAAACAATATTTTGAACCCCGTGACAGATGCAAATCTACCTCATGAAACAACGGATTTGACCCAAAGCTTAAATAAACGTTTTTTAATGTATAAATCGGCGGTTCTTTATCCATGGTTTTTCCCTTCAAATTTGGTTTAATTTGCCATAATTTGTGTAAAAATACAACTCTAAAGATGATAATGCTGATAGGTGCCTAATATTTTTTTATTTTTGTCATGGTATAAGCATAGAAAATTTATTAAAAGTTTTTCATATTTTGTAATAACTGTGTGTGTTATCTTAAAATAATTTTAATTTGTTGTTTCAAAGTATGGTATAAATGTTTCTATAGCGTTTGCAGAAGGTAATTGTTGCGCGTAATTGTTCGTCTAATTCAGTTGTATAGTTTTCACAACTTAATACCTGCTCATTCAAGTAAATGATGAATGATTTTTCTTTAAAAACAGGGAAGGGGGTTTCATAGATTGTTTGAATGCCATCGGCAATGTAACGCGCGCGTGGCGCATCATCCGCCAAATTGATATTTTCAGCCATTAAAATACTCCTATATAAAATTTATGGTAACGGCCATCAAAAAGGTCAAGCGATATGCTTGACCTTTCTAAATATGGCTCAGAGAATGACATCATTATTGATGTCGGGGAGGGGGAATAAAATGGATACTTTTATCCCAAATAAGTAAAAACATTGCATCAAATTTTTTCAGAAATGTCAAATCAAAAATAATCATTAAATGCTTATTTGTCAATAAGTTATATTTATAATATGATTATTTGTGATTTGTTGTGTTTTAAATACGATTTTTAAATGATAGTCTTTTTTAGAAATCGGTATAATGTTGTACGATTAACATTTGTCGTTCTGGCGATTTGATTTTTGGTAAGGCCGCCATCCATCATATTTGCAATCTTTTTTTCTTTACCGTGCAACTTTAATTTTTTGTTTTTGCTGCCATAAACACGGCCGACATGACGCCCTTCGGCTTTCAACCGTGCCAGCGCTTCTTTTGTCCGTTGAGAAATTAAATTGCGTTCGATTTCTGCAGATAAACCAAATGCAAAAGCCAATACTTTGCTTTGTATGTCTGATCCTAAACGATAGTTGTCTTTAATCGTCCAAACCTGTATATCCTGGCTCATACAATAATGCAAGATGCCCATTACTTGCAGCAAGTTTCTGCCCAATCTGGAAATTTCGGTTGCAATTAAAATATCTGTCGGTTTTAATTTTTTAAGCAATTTACCCAGTTTTCTCTTTTCAAGCTCTTGTTTGGAAGAAATGACTTCTTCAATCCAAAAATCAATATCCATGTCATTTTGCAAAGCAAAGTTTTCGATTTCATAGCGTTGATTGGCAGCGGTTTGTTTTTCTGTACTGACTCGAATATATCCGTAAATCATAAAGGGTCCTTTCTATGTGCTTAATGGTATGGGACTATAAGTTAAAATAAATTCATATGTTACTTTAAATATATTTAATAACATATAGAAAAATTATACTTTTTTAAAAATTGAAATTATATTAATGTCTGAATGAATCAGACTGTGAAATTATATGAAGTTTTATTTAAAAGATTAATGTGACGAAAAATCCTCTTTTCCTTTTTCGTAAAATATCGTATAATTCAGTATTCGTCGGGAGAAAATATCATGAAAAATTTATTGATTTTGTGCTTTGCTTTTTTTGTATCGGCTTGTGGGAAACCATATGAAGTCACTCCGCAAATTTATGATGATGCAGTCAAACCAGGGTATCAGGTTGTTTATTCGCCTTCAGCGCAAGTATGGAATAACGGTTCGATGGCCGAAGAGAGCATTGTCTTTACGAAGTCCGTTTCGGTTGGCAGCGGCAATTATTCCGAATATTCAGCACATGGACGTCCGATGGTAATGATGCCGACACAATATGAATTTTTATTCCACGGCCGTTTAATCGGATACAGTACAGCGGATTTGAAATTTTATGAACTTATTTATCAAGAAAAAACCTTTCGTGTCAAGGAATTATCATTCGCTGAAGTTAAACAAATTTTCCCGGGGCTGGAAATTATAAAAGTGTCTTCGGCGGTTAATAATGAATTATATGTAAAACGTTGGCCGTTTGAGATAAAATCTTTTATGGTATTAAATGATACAAACGAAACATTTTATCATTATTCCTATGAAAATAAAATTCAGCAGAACGTACCGTTTAATTCGTTGTTGACGGTAAATGCATATGAAACACTTATTTTTTCGCATTTTGCTTCGCGAGACAAGTTGTTCCCGATTTTGAAAATTAAAATTACGTTTTAATTTCATAAAAAATGCATTTTTTGTTGATAAATTTTTACATGGAAAAGGGCTGTATTTTAAAAAGCGGTTATACGTATTGTTTGGAAAATAATTTATTTGGCGAAAATGCAAACGATTCTTTATATAATTATGTTTTATTTGCTCAACACCATTTTTATAACCAATATCTTTGAACACAGGCGACAACTTTCAACCGTCAATCCTATGACAGTTTTAAGGAGGCAATGAGCCGGCTTAAAATATCGGAATTTGCTTTGGGTAAAACGATAACGATAAAAGCCGTGGATTTCCCGTTGAACGTGGAAGAAATTGTGTATTGCGTTAAATCATGCCTAAGTGAAGTTTCATCATAGATAAACGCTATTTACAAATCCAATAAGCAATAACGTCATTAAAACAAAACCTATACTGATTGGAATAAATTTGGCATGTGTTTGTTTGCGCAAGATAAAACTGGCGACAAACACACCTAGATAACTGACCAGATAGGCAACACTGGACAAGTTGACAATGTCGTCGAAACCAAAAAGAACCGTGACAATCGTCAATAATAAAACGCTTAATCCATTTCCGTATGTGCCGCGTCCGAACAATTTTTTGCGATATATTCCCGGTAAAATATTTTGATCAGCCAAAGATTTTGTAATGCGAAAAACGGCAAAATAGCTGGCGCTGACACCCGTAAAGAAAGCTAAAACAGCTGCGGCATAAATTAATAACGAGCCAAAATCACCTAACAGTTGTTTGGCTACAACAGCGACGGCAACGTTAACGTTTTGCGCAAACACTGTCGGCGAAATATAATTAATGACAACAAATGCCAATCCGATATACAGTGCCATCACAAGCAAAATCGTCAAATACATAGCCAGACGAATAGTATGTTCTTTATTTTTAACATACGCTGTTGCATTCGTAATCACCCCAAATCCCGCAAATGCAAAAAAGGTTATTCCGATGCTGCGAAAGAAGGCTGAAGTACTTGGTTGTGTTGTAAAAGCCGGCGTGTAAGATTTAAATTCCACAATGCCCGCCACAATCAAAATGGTCAAAATCCCAACTTTAAAGGCAACCATCAATGCTTCAGCATTGCCGACGTCATTGGCTTTCATCATATTGAATAAACCCAATAAAATCAATAAGCCGGCAGCCCATACATTCACGGATAAATATGGTAAATGCCCCAAAAGACTATCCATGTAAAAGCCGAATGATTTTGCCATCGTACCGGCAGAAATTAATGTCGTAAACACATAAATTAACGTCAATGTGCCCGAAATCCATTTATTGGGGAAAGCATGTTGGAAATAAACCGTAATGCCCCCCTGAGATGGGAAGGCTCCGGCTAATTTGATATACGCATACCCGCAAAACAAAGCTATAATTCCCGAAACGGCAAATGAATAATACGTCATAATGCCCGTTTCTTGCAAAACTTGGCCGAGCAGGGCAAAAATTCCCGCTCCGACAATCGACCCAATTCCGAGCGATACAACTTGCCATAAGCCTAACTGTTCTTGTTTTGTGTTTTCCATACTTACGATATAGGGCGCATTTTTATATTTTCAAGGTTTAAGTTCGGCAAAGATTAATCTGTAATCTTTTTAGGAAAATTTTCCTCGACTTTTCGAGTAAATTATGCTATTTTTTTAATAGCTGACGGGGGTTGTGCATCCCCGTTTTTTATTTATTCCTTTAGGGATGTTTTGGTCACGATAATCAACACGGCAAATCACACCCGTTCATATTTTAAAATTTAAAAAATCAATCACATGTGAAAGCGCTTTGTACATTTATGTAAGCGGTTTATTTTTCGTATGCTGCCGACTTTCGGCGGTTTTATTTAATTATAATTAAGGAGTATTTTTATGATCAACAAAAAATGCAATGGTATTGTCCGAGTGAAAGAACATATGCGCGAAGGACATAAAGTGGCTGCTTATGATCGACGGTGCGGTCGACATAATTACCATGATTACATGGATTTTTATCCGTCGGATTCGAATGATAAAGTATATGAACGTGAAAGAAACAGCCGAAATTCCAAGCAAAAAGGCAATATGTTGTCCGATTCGTTGATAGCACTTTTACAATTATTTTAGGCAATAAAAGACGGTGATACTTTGGGTTATTTGCAAGCCATCAATGCGCTTGTGAATTCGCCGTTTTTCCAAGTATTTACCGATTGGATAGGTCAATTCGGCATAACACCCGATATGTTAGATTTTAAAGAACGCGCCGCCGAGTTTTTGGCTTCGGACGAAGGCCAAGCTGAGTTGGTAAATGCGTTGCAATCGCAAACAACTTATCCGATTAATCATAATCTTGAAAATGTGTCACTTCCCGTTAAAGACATATCAAATAATATCGCTATTTCGGAACCGGTCAGTTCAAAATATGCGAATATGGATGATGTTGTAAAAATTAAAGGCGCATTGGCAGCTTTGGGATACTACAATCCAAGCTCGGAAATAGGGATGACACCGTATTTTGATAATGAATTAACAAGTGCTATTAAAGAATTTCAAAAGGATTATGAATTCCCGATAACGGGAACTATAAAACCAAATGGCAGTGAAATGGTAATGTTAAATGGCATGTTTGAAAACCCCATTTTAGCTTCATCATTGGCATATATTAAAGGTGGCGGTACGCATAATTATATGGATAAATATGAAAGAACCCAAGCGATAATTGATGGAAGAAAACTAAGGTTTAAAATAAATGATAACAATTGGGCTATTACAGCGGCACCGCATGAAATTCCTGAATTGGGAGTTTTTAATGTTAAATCTAATGAGAGCCTTGTGAATGCTTTTTCAAAGAAACACGGAGTTGATCCTGACATGGTTAAAGCTATTATGTATATGGAAGGAGCCAATGGTCACAAAGTAGGGCTTGATTATGTTGCTGATTTTGTTGGGGAATATCCCGATTCTCCTTTTGCCAAAGTTCTAAAAAAAGTGGGTGGAAATAAAGTACGTGCCTCTGAAAGCGTTCGCCCAATGAATATGCAAAATCAATGGGGACGTGGATTTATTGGTGAAAATTACGACCCTTACAATAAATCTCAAAATATAGAAGCCGGCGTTAAATTAATAAAACGGATATCGGAATCGATAGAAAACCCGACACCTGAGAAGATAGGATCAATGTGGAATGGAATTATGGTGGACAATATAAATGATGTAGGTGCTCGGTTTGGGAAATATTATAGAGAAAAACCTTGGGTTTTCCCTTATAAATGGTGGAATTTAGGCAGGACAATTGAAGAAGGAGATGAGTACTTTAAACACAAATATGTAGAACCATATTTTGGGAAACAATTGAAATAAACATTGAGATGACTTAGTAAAATTGCCAAATAACATATTTTCTGTTGAAATAATATTTTTTTTAAGTTAGTAAGTTTATATCTTTTCTTTTCGAACATTTAAAATTATACTCGTAAAATGGAAAAATAATGAATAGAAATAAATTAACTGAAAGTAATTTTTGTTTACCTGGATCAGCGGTTTGGGAAAGAATTATTTATATAATTTTATATTTTATCCTTTATGCTTTTATAATATTATGGGGTGGTATAGCAGGTTGGAGTTTTGAAGGAAATATAGAAACAGGAAATTATGAATGCATAGTTTCTTTACAAAATGTATACTATTATAATGCAATCGCATCAGAAAATAGACCTTGTTTGTTAGAATCAGAAGGATGGATGACAGTGGTTGGTAGTTATTTGATATCAGTTATATTTATTTATCCTTTATACTACTTACGAAAAGAAATCTGGCGAGGGCGTCGTATTGGCACTCTTCCGGAATGGATAATAATAACCTTGTGTTATTGGTTATTTTTAATGTTATTATCTCCGCAAAGTTATCCTGGATTTGATGAACGGTTAATAACGCTATCGGCGGTATATGAAATATTTGAACCCTTTTTAATATGGCAATTAATGGTAACGGTTGTGTTTTGGACATACCGATATTTAAAGAAGTTATCTAAGTTTTATAAGCATTAAAATACTAGGAATTTAACAAAAGGTGTGGTAAGATAAATTTTATTTTACCACACTTTGGAGAATTCAAAGATGCATAAATTGAAAATATATTTTTATAATGTATTTTTTATATTCGGATGGGGGTTATTTTACTTATTCGAACTTGGTTTAATTTTTCAACTTTTTTTTGATTTTAATAAAATTGCCGAAATGTATTCATTTTCCTATAATTTAATTTATTCGTTTGTAAACTTTATTTTGTTAATTTGTTATTCATTTATATTTGTAAAATATTTTAAGATTTTCTTTGGCAAACAAGTTCATTTAAAACAAAAAGGAATGATTATAGCGCGCAGTTGTATCGCGGCCATTGTTTTTATTTTAATACTCACACTTGTAGTTATCGTTTTGGTAAAATTCAAAATATAAATTTATTGAGGGATACGAATTTGGATTGAGATGACATATGTGTAATATTTTAAAATATATCATTTTTGTTTTTTTTATCACACTGAATTTATTCTATGCCGGAATAATAACGGATGATTTTATAAATGTGTATGTTTTTTTCAATACAGATTATCCAAGGATTGGGACAGAATGTATAAATTGGTGTTGGTTGAATAATATAAATTTTATTGTATGTTTTGCATTTGAAATGCTTTTGATTGCTATTTCGTTTTTATTAGGATTTTATTTTTTTAAAAAAAATTTTTGCTTAAGCCTGTTATTTATTTCTTTCCCCTTTATCGAATTAGTTTTTAGGATTATTTTTTAATCGGATGGGGCTTATTTTATTTGAGTGAAATTGCCATATTTTCAAACCAAATAATCCCGGGTGATTTGTATTCGGGCGGAAAACCGCCAGATATAAATATATATATTTATACAGTTATGAACTTAGGATTTGTTATCGGATATAGTTTTATTTTTATAAAATATTTTAAAAAGTTTTTTATTCAAAAAATTAATCTGAAACAAAAAAGAGTACTCATTGGCATCAGTATGTTATATGGATTTTTTTGGCTTTTTATGGTAGGTTTTGTATCTAGGTATATTTCTTATGCATTGAATATCGCACATATTGACAAAGCCCTTTGGTATTATTTGTAGAGAATATTATGATAATAAAGATAATAAAAACAGTTATATGGATTTTTTTGATTATCGTTTTGATAAGTTTGAGTCTACAATTATTAGAAAAGATATTATTTAAAATCTATTCAATAGACGCCGAAGAAATGGTGTGCCTTGAAACGGGTTGTTGCCATGAAGGATACAGGTTTAAATACTGTGGTTGGCAAGAGGGATGTGTCGTATCCGAGTACACTTGTAAAGGGCGTGGACAATGGGATGCAAAAAAACATATATGCTGTTTTAATGAATAAGGCAAATACTTTTCTGTAGGAAAGTATTTAAGATTTTAAAATGATAGTAAAAAGTGTGGTAATTAAAATTATCACACTTTTTTTTAATCTCAAAATATAGAAGCGGGTGTTAAATTAATAAAACGCATATCTGAATCGATAGAAAACCCGACACCTGAGAAGATTGGGACATTGTGGAATGGCATGATGAAAGATTCTGTTTCGGATGTTGGTGCTAAGGTAGGAATATATTATGAGGAAAAACCGTGGGAAAATATAGATTTAATACAAAAAGAAAATTTTGCAAATTTCCTACGAAATTATCCCCGTACTGCATATAAAAGAATTATTCAAGGTGATTTTAAAGCTGCTAAGTCCTGGGACGAATTTGGTAAAGTTATAGATAAATATTGATTCTTGAACAAAAGTGAGGTATATTAAACTATGATAAAAATTAAAAAAACAATATTCTTTTTAATATACCTCTTTTTGTATCTATTGCCCTGTGTATATTTTTATTTGTTTTTAAATACTCAAGGAATGCTTGCACCTAACAGTGGGGAAGATACATGCCGTTATTCGGAATATTCTTTTATATTTAACAATTTTTGGGAAAAACAAACATGTCTTTTAACCGTTGAGGGGGCTTTAAGTTTCTACTTGCCGATTTTTCTGTATTTTTTTATTATTTTTGTTTTTCTTTTATATCTTAAAGGCAAAATTTTATCTGTAAAAAGCTATTTTTCATTATATATTTGGTTTTTATTATGGATTATTTATTTTGTATTTTTGCTTTTGCGATTGATAGAATTAAATATCGTTTCATTTGAAACAACTATGGGTGGTTTTGTTGGTTCTTTCTTATTATTTGCACCTTTTATTTTTTTCCAAATTTTAAATATTTTTTTCAAAAGAAGATAAAATTTATTTGACAATTTGTCTAAAAATATTATAAAGTACTTATTAGTTCAAAGATTCATTAAAATAGAAGATTATGCAAATGGACAGCATTAAAGTATGAATTATAAAAAAATGAAAGAAACAGAAAATAAATCTTTTATAAAGCATCCGAAATTTTTCTTTTATGTTTTGGCATATGTAATATTATTCTTTATGAGCAGTTGCAGCGGTTTAGGATATGAAGGCCATACGACTTCATATCCTGAACCCGGCGAATGTATGGTAGTACCTGATAATACGTACTATTTTAATGCAATTGCATATGACAAGTATCCGTGTTTATTGGAATTTGAAGGATTGGGAGGAATAATCTGGGTTACATTTATTTTTGGATTCGGCTTTTTTTGGGCATTTCGTATTTTACGAAAAGAAATCTGGCAAGGGCGCCGTATTGGCGCTCTTCCGGAATGGATACTAATAACCTTATGCTATTGGTTATTTTTAATGTTATTATCCCCGCAAAGCTATCCCGGATTTGATGAACGGTTAATAACGCTATCGGCAGTATATGAAATATTTGAACCCTTTTTAATATGGCAATTAATAGTTACGGTGGTGTTTTGGACATACCGATATTTTAAAAAACTATATTAATTTGTGCAAAATTCTTATTGATTCTGATTTTTGAAGAGCGTACAATGCGCCTGTAAGAAATTTAATAACGGAGATATCGGTAAATGGTGATCAGTTTGAACAAAATATCCAGTTTCGAACCAATAATTGATTCTCAAACGAAAACCTTTGTGGTGGGAACGATGCCAAGTGTTCAATCTTTAAATGATAATGAATATTACGCTCATCCTCGGAATCACTTTTGGCAAATTATCGCTATCCTTTTTCATAAGAAACAAGCTTTTATGTCTTTTGAAGAGAAAAAAAGATGTTTGTTGAAAAATAAAATCGGGTTATGGGATGCATTGGAAACCTGTCAACGACCGGGGAGCTTGGATTCCAATATTAGGAATGAAACACCTCATAATTTTAATAAATATCCCCAAATACAATATTATCTGTTTAACGGGCAAAAAGCATATGCCTATTTTAAAAAATATAACAATGTGTTGTTAAAGGAAAATAACCATTTTATTTTACCTTCTACCAGTCCCGCAAATGCCGGTTGTACTTTTGATAAAAAACTAGCCCTTTGGCGTGAAGCTTTTGATAAAATAAACCTTAAACCTAAAGTGTAAGATAGTACTCTCATACCGAAAAGGTAATATTCATTATGATTGTGTATTTAGAGGCTTAAATACGAATGAAATACATATACGCGCTTTCGTATATGAATAGTGGATAAATAAGGTGATTTCAATTAATTGTAATGAAATTGGTGGAGCTAAGGGGGATCGAACCCCTGACCTATTGATTGCGAACCAATCGCTCTCCCAGCTGAGCTATAGCCCCACGTGTATATTTAAACCATTTTAAAAGCCATTCTTGCGGCTTTATTTTTTTATCGTTATAATTATACTCTTAAAAAAAATGATTGTCAATGTGGATTTTAAAATTCTTGATGAAAATTTAAGTTTAATTATTTGCCTTATGTTATCCTTTTTACCATGAAGTCTGGAGAGTAATTTATATATCATTTTTATTTTGAAGATGAAAAAATATAGTTAAAAATGATTTGACAATTTAAGCAATTTGTGATATTTCTTTTACTCCAGTAGTAGGGATGATTTTATCCCACGTTAAACGGCCTGCAGG
>ULOI01020707.1_pt1 | contig 23809 bp, 18 predicted proteins | sample 1952231 | NCBI WGS metagenome assembly ULOI01 (sample SAMEA4835593, study PRJEB28245) | human gut metagenome | biome: gut microbiome; material: fecal sample | place: Denmark | collected 2008
ATGGCAAATCTATAAATATCGAAAATAATACGGCAACAAGAACCGCCGAACAAGAAAACACCCTTTTGGATAAAGGCAACGGTATATACGTTAACGGGTCGGCCAATATAGAGGGGACGGCCTACGATACAAGCTATCAATATGTTCAAATTCAAAATAATGAAGGCGCCGGGGTATATGTAACCAATGCCGCCGAGGCGGGACAAACCAATCGTTTGAATTTTAAAAATGCAAACTTGTTGTCTTATGAGAATATTGCCGGAATTATTGTGGGCGATTCGGAAAGTTCCACCAATAAAGGCAATGCCGAAATGTATGTTTCGTTTGATGGGAGTGAACCGTATTCTTATATACGCGCACACTTTAGCAATTCAAACGGCATACATATTGCCAAAAATGCCTATATGAATATTGAAAATGCAAATCTTGAAGTGTTAAGGAATGGTTACGAGAGAGCAGAAGATAGAGATTCTCCTGATACGAAAATAGGGGATGCTAACGGTATTTTGGTTGAAGGGAGCTTGGATATCAAGGGGAAGAGTATTCCGTCACCAGGCGGAGATGGAACGATGTTAAATTTAAGCCATAACTCATCATCCGGTATGGAAATTCGAAATGCTGACCAATCGGGACAAACCAATCGTGTTACAATTACCGATATGGATATTGATCTAAGCTTCAATGAAAAATACGGTATTTTGGTCGGTTCAAATGCGTCAAATGAACAAGGTTCCGCCCGTTTGGATATCACCAGTACGACCGGCAAAAATTGGTTTAGTAACCATGGTGAGCATTCTGCTAATTACCCTTTAAATACTAAGGGGGATGAATTCATTTTTGCGCAAAACGGCGCAGAGGTGAATATTACCAATATGAATTTTTCGGGTTGGAGTTATAATACGGCCGCCATCGGCGTGGACGAAGCTTCGTTGACAATTAAGGGGAATGATAATATTCTTGCTGCAAGAGGGCAAGTTTTATCCAATAACAAAGGTACCGTAGTCATTGATGGGATGGATATCGGCGGATTTAGTGGGGGTAATTATATCACCCCCGTGAATTATATGGAAGGTCGGGTCATTGAAACATTGGGCGGTTCAACGACAATCAGCGGTAAAGGTAACATGTTGGCATTGGGCGGAAATGTTGAAAGCGCTGAAGATAGTGTCGCGGTTTATGTGTCGTCAAAGGATGGCCAACGGGGCAATTTCATGCTTAAAGATATGAACAGTATATTAAGGCGTACAACGGTTATCGATTCGGATATGTCGATTGTGTCAGCAAATGGGGATAATTATTTGTATGTTGAAGGAGGCACATCTGCATTAAATGTTGAAGCCGTCGAATCGGATGCGACATTTAAAATTAATAACATGATTGTTTCTCTTGGGTCTGCGTCTGCTGATTTAAAAGGAACGGCAGGGGATGGTTCAAACCGTCATACTGCCGATTTGTCCGTAACGGACAGCAAGTTGAATATCTTTCAACCGGATTACGGGACAGACAGAACCGTTTTTAAAACACAAGACGCAAATGTAAATTTGACGAATACGCAAATGGCTTTATACCAAGATTATTGGGCAATCGATGCAGATTGCAGTTTGTATGGTGTTTCACGTAGGCCCAATGAAACTGTGGAATTGTCCGAGGCATTATTATCCGCCAATCCGAATTTGACCTTAATTGACAATACATCAACATCAACGTTTAACGCGGCGAATTCAAAATTAATCGGTTCGGTAAATGATAACGGAAATTTGACGGCGACTTTGAAAAATTCAACATGGCATATGATAAATGAAGCTAATCCCGTGTCGACAATCGACACATTGAAAATAACGGATTCGTCCATTGATTTTCGCCCCTTAGTGGAAAATGCAGACCATAATCACCATACTTTGACGATTAAAAACGCTTTTATATCTGATAACACCGATATATTTATGAATGTCAATTTGGACGAAAAAAATATCGGCGATAAAATCATTTTTGCCGATGGCGCCAAAATGGACGGTACGGCCAATTTGCATATCACAAATACGGCACCTTTGGGCAGTAATGGCGCTTTTATCCGCGGCGACGGCATTAAGGTTGTAGACGCTCAAGGCAGCGCAATTACGGGGGCAAATGCATTTGATTTGGACGGCAAAAAAATCGATACCGGGGCTTATGTACAAGAATTATTCTATCAAAATATGGGGACTAACGATGAATCTTGGTACTTACGTACCGTAACTGAAGAAGACGGCGGCGGAAATAAAAGCACCAACGGTTCTTTTTCAAACGGCAAAACGGCTCTCAAAACTGATTTGGCCAATTCGGTTACCGGTATGCCGGTTGTGGCGCTCAGCATTATTAAGACGATTAATTCCGAGTTGCGCAACCGTTTGGGCGAATTGCGGTCAAATAATCCTCGTTCCAAGGATGGTTTATGGGCGCGTGGGTATTATAAATCTTTGGAAGTGGATGAAAATATCAAAAATGAAATGGACATTTATGGATTTGAAGCCGGTTATGACCATTTGATTGCCAAAGATGCCCACAACCGCACATATATGGGCATTATGGCGGGTTATGCTCAGCTGGATAATCTTAAAATTACTCAAGTCAATGACCATAATGGCAAAGGCGATGGTTTTGTGCCATCCGTGGGGGCTTATTTGACTTGGGTCAACAAAAACGGATGGTATACCGATGCGGTTGTGCGCGGGTTTTTGACGCAAATGGATATCACAAACTATTCGGCGCAAGGGCAAGCCATTACCCATGATGCCGACCGTATGGCTGTTGCGGGCAGTTTTGAACTCGGACGGCGTTCTTCGGTTTATCAAAAAGGGCGCAGTGGATTTATTTTGGAACCCAAGGCTCAGATTGCTTATACCTTTATGCCATCAAAGGATGAAAAAACAAACTTAGGGCAAAAAATAAACTATGATGCAACCAATTCGTTGGTTACGCGTGGCGCCATTATGGCAGCGTACAGGCACTTGATGCGCAACGGTATGGTTTTCGAACCGTATGTTCAAGTCGGTGTCGCATATGAATGGCTCGGCAAAACGGATGTAGAATTTGATGACGTCAAATTTACTTCAGACGTTGGTGGTGCAACATTTGAAGGGGCCATCGGTTTGAATGCAAGGCTTTCACGCGGTTGGCATTTGTATGGCGATGTTAACCTTGAACAAGGGGCGGTTTACAAATCCTGGGGCGGCCACTTAGGCTTAAGGTATAATTTTTAACTTTACAAGAAAGTATTTTGGCGGATTTGTTATGCAAAAGACTTAATGATTGAAGTTCTATCGGTTTTATATAACCTTGTATTTGATACTCCTTTGACATATAAAACCATAGGAAAGGGCGTTTGTGATAAACGTCCTTTTTTATTGCTATTTTTAATGATATAGGCTATCTTGCCCTCATGATTAATATAAATGACATAACACTGCGCATTGGCGCCAAAACGTTGTTTGAACATGCCTCTGCCCACATTTCCGACGGGCAAAAGGTTGGCCTGGTCGGGGTAAACGGATGCGGCAAATCAACTTTGTTTCGCGTGTTGCAAGGCGAATTGGAAACCGAAACGGGGAATGTATCGTATCCGAATTCTTATAAAATTGCCGCGGTGGCACAAGAATTTAAAAACCTTGATTTGCCGATTTTGGATTATGTTTTGGCGCAAGACAAAGAATTAGTTGCATTGACCGAACGTTTAAAAACGGCCTCAAGTATGGAATTGCCCGAAATTCACGAACGGTTAAATGCCATTGAAGCGTCTTCGGCTGGTGCAAAAGCGGCGGCCATTTTAAACGGACTTGGTTTTAAAAATGAAGATTTAACCCGTCCGCTTCAAGAATTTTCAGGCGGTTGGCGCATGCGGTTAGCGTTGGCGGCGGCTTTGTTTCAACCATCCGATATTTTATTGTTGGATGAACCGACAAACCATTTGGATTTGGAAACGAGTATTTGGCTGATTGCCCATTTGCGCAAATACGGCGGAACATTGATTTTAATCAGCCATGATAAGGAAATCCTAAACACTTTATGCGATTATATCGTACATGTTGAAGGCAAAAAGCTTGTTTCCTATACCGGCAATTATGATACGTTCCAACAAACGCGCACCCTGCAACGTCAATTGCTTAGCAAAGCGGCCGAAAAACAAGAAAAACATCGCCGTCATTTGCAATCGTTTGTTGACCGTTTTCGGTATAAGGCAAGCAAAGCCAAACAAGCGCAAAGCCGTTTAAAAATGATTGCAAAATTGCAAGAAATTCCCGAACCGGAACAAGATATGTCATCGCATTTTACATTCCCCAATCCGGTCGAATTGGCTCCGCCATTGATGACATTGGATAAAGTGTCTTGCGGGTATGGGAATCATGTCGTTTTGCGTGATTTGTCTTTGCGCCTTGTTGAAAACGACCGTATCGCCTTGTTGGGTGCGAACGGTAACGGCAAATCGACTTTCGCAAAATTAATCAGCGGCAAAATCAACCCTATGGCGGGTGAAATCCACCGTTCGCCCAAATTAAAAATCGGTTATTTTGCCCAACATCAGGCGGAAGAATTACCCTTGCATCAAACGCCTACGGTTTTTATGGCATCACTCATGCCGCCTGATACCCGTGAGACAGTTGTGCGGGCACATTTGGCGCGTTTTGGTTTGGCGAAAGAAAAAGCATTAACGAAAATTGAAAATTTATCCGGCGGTGAAAAAGCACGTTTGTTGTTCGCCGCCATGACGTATGACGCTCCGGCTTTGTTGATACTGGATGAACCGACGAACCATTTGGATATCCCGGGGCGCGATGCTTTGATTGATGCATTGAATGCGTATACGGGTTCGGTTATTTTAATCACGCACGATTTGAACTTGATACAACTTATCGCCGATGATTTATGGTTGGTTAAGGATGGGTATTGCAAAGAATTTAAAGGCGATTTGGATGATTATAGGCGGATGCTTACCGAAGATAAAAAGGCCGAAAAGAAAGATGAAAAACCAAAAAATAAGCAAGAATCCGAAAAATCTGCTGGTGTGCCCGCTAAACCCGCCAAACCTTCTTTTAACGAAATTAAAGCCATGAAAGGGCAGTTGGCGCGATTGGATAAAAAACTTGATCAATTAAGTGAGCAAAAACAAAATTTAGAAAGTTTATTTTTAACGCCTCTATCGCCCGATAAAATCGTTCAAACGCAAAAGGATTTAACGTATCTTGCAAAAGAATTGAATGATGCCGAAAATGAATGGCTTGTTTTAAGCGAACAATTGGAAGCTTTGGGTATTAAATAAGTCGCAATCCGACACGGCTGGGGCGAATTTAAAAAAAACAGACTTGATTTTTTTTAAGATGAGCTTCATATGACATATATGATAAAAGAAATGATTATAGCGGCCGGTTGTTTTTGGGGTGTTCAAAGTGCTTTTGACGAGGTGCCGGGCGTTGTGGCGACTGAGGTCGGTTATATTGGCGGAGAGGTGGAAAATCCAACCTATGAAACGGTATGCGAAGGCAACACAGGGCATGCCGAAGCGGTTCGCATTCAATATGATACGGATAAAACATCGTATGATAAATTATTGGATGTTTTTTTCAAAATCCATAACCCGACCACTTTGAACCGTCAAGGTCCCGATGTCGGCGAACAATATCGCAGTGCTGTTTTTTATCTGGATGAAAATCAAAAACAAGCGGCCTTAAAGAAAATCGAAACGCTCAATCATTCTGGAAAATTCCGCCGTCCGATTGTAACACAAATCATCCCGGCAGGCACTTTTTATCCCGCCGAAGCATATCATCAAAAATATTTTGAAAAACAAGGATTGCCAAGTTGTCATATCCATCGTTCACATGAAGATTGGAAAGACACTTTGTCGCCGGAAGCTTATCATGTATTGCGTGAAAAGGGAACCGAACGTCCGGGCAGTGGAAAATATTTGCATTTTAACGAGCAGGGCGTTTATGAGTGTGCCGCCTGTGGTAATAAGATTTTTGATTCTGATGCTAAATTTGACAGTGGATGTGGGTGGCCGAGTTTCGATAAAGCTATCCCCGGCAGTGTCAAGATTCAAAAAGATTTTTCCCATTTTATGATACGTGATGAAGTGCTATGTGCCCGCTGTGGTTCACATTTAGGCCATGTCTTTAAAGACGGCCCGACCGAAACAGGCAACCGCTTTTGTATTAATTCGGTTGCGCTTGATTTTGAAAAAGAAGACGCGGATAAAAAGGGCAATTAGCCGGATATCTTTCAAACTTTAAACTTTAAAAGTGTTTGACATAACCTTATATTTTATGCTTTCTTTAATTTAAGGCGGCGATTATGAACCGCACAGTTACATTAGATAATGGGAAAATATTACATTTTAAATCCCTTGAAGCCAAAGATGTTGCCGCGTTTTATGCTTATCAAGACAAATTGGGTGCACAAACAAATTTTACAATGCAGTATCCCGGGCGCCCGAAAAAGCCTGTTGAAAAAACAATAAAGCAGTTTGATGACCCTAATCAGATGAATATCGGGTTATGGGATAATGGTGTTCTTGTCGGTGTCATCGGTGCCGCATTGCTTCGTCCCGACCATCCATGGGTGGCTCATGTTTGCGAATTTTGGATTGGCTTATTACAGGGGTATCACAATCAAGGTTTAGGCACTCAAATGATGCAAGTGTTGGAAGAATGGGCAAAATCCAAAAATGTCAAACGCATAGAAGGGCGTGTACGGACGGGCAATCGCCAAGGTGTGGCTCTTTATTTAAAATGCGGCTTTAAAATTGAAGGACACCATTTGCATACAGCCTTGATTGACGGCCAATGGCATGATGAATACACAATTGCCAAATTGTTGGATTAAGGTTATCTTCTTTTTTATCTATGGCATTTATCCATCTTATCCGAAGCGTCGTTTTGCATCATAAGCCAACCCCAAACCCACGCTGGATAATTTATCCGTATCTGCAATTTGTGCGTTCGGGAATTTTTTCGTGACTTGTTTTTGTATCAATTCAATTTGGGTTGACCCGCCCGTTAAAATAGTTAATTCAATTTGTTCGGGCTTAATTTGAGCCGCCGTTAAACATTCATTTAAGGTTACATCGATTTGATGGACGTCTTTCATAATTGCGTCTTCAAACATGGGTTTACAAAGTGAAACGGATGGACAATCGCTTAAAAAATCTAATTGTATTTCCAAATGATTTTGCTGTGTCAAACTCATTTTTGCGTTTTCAACGGTATTTAACAATTTATGACCCAAATTATTGTACAACACTTCAAGCAACCTGCGATAAATACCCGGAGAATGAGACATTGACAGGATTTCTTCAGCTTCGGCGATGTTTTTGGATGCATAGGCGCCATTAATTTTGCTCCACTCGGACAGTTCAAAATAAATGGATGATGGCACGGTTAAAAGTTTGGGGCCATATGTTGTCTTGCGCCCCAAAATCGGCATAAAAGATGAAATAGAAAAACATTTGTCAAAATCATTTCCGCCAATCATGATACCGCTGTTTGCCAAAATGTCATTTTTTCGGTCGGTTTTGTATTTTAATTTTGGACCCAAACGGATAACGGTGAAATCCGATGTCCCGCCGCCGATGTCAATAATACACGCCAATTTTTCGGATGTCAGTTTTTCTTCATGGGCAAAAGCCGCCGCAATCGGTTCATATTGAAATTCAATATGTTTAAATCCGATGCTTTTGGCAATGGCTTCCAACTCATTTTGTGCGCGTTTGTCGCCTTTAATGTCATTTGTCCGAAAATGAACGGGGCGTCCCATCACAACATGTTCAACATTTGTTTTTGCCTGTATATCCAATTTGTTTTTTATATTGGTTAAAAACAAAGATATTATCTTATCAAACTTTAACACCTGTTTTCCGACTTGAGTATGATAACCCATTAACTCGGTGCCCAATATGCGTTTTAACGAGCGCATGTATCGACCGTCTTCGCCCATTAAATACATTTCTGCCGCAGTACGTCCGAAATAGACAGAATTCGTTTTTGTATCAAAAAATAAAGCGCTGGGAATGGTAACGTTTTCCCCCTCTAATAAAAGAAGTTTAGGACAATCGTCGTGTACACAAACGCCGGCCGCCGAATTGGTGGTACCAAAATCAATGCCACATGAAACAGACATATTTACATTTCCTTTTTGATTGAAAAGGCTTTATAACGAATTTTGAAAATGTTGTCAATATGCTTAATTTTTTTGTTGCACTTGAAGCTGTGTGATACTTATATATAACATATATATAAACAGGGGGAATATATGCGACAAATTGAACCAAAAGATTTGCGAAAAAGCGATCAAATTTTAGATGTCAGAAGTGAGGAGGAACGCCGTGAAGTTTCTCTTCAGTGGCCACACTATCAAGTGCCGTTGGAAGATTTAAATCCTAAAGAATTTATGGAACATTCAAATGTGGATAAGGGGCGGCCTCTTTACATTATTTGCCGTACAGGGCACCGTGCGGCGATTGTCGCTGTGGAATTTGAAGAAGCGGGATATCCGAACGTTGTCGTGGTTAAAGGAGGCATGCAAAGGGCTGTTGAACAAGGTATCCCGGTTAAGTACGGGTCATAACTTTTCGCCTCTTGATTTTTTCAGGCATTAAATGTATGATGCGGTTCTTAATATAAGGACAATTGTCAATGGCATCATCATATAAGTATATACAAATTTTACGCTTTTTTGTTCAAGTATTTTTTATGCTTGCCTTAATTGCCGGCATTCATTTAAACGCATGGAAATGGCTATTAATCCCGATTTTTATTTTCGGCGTGTTCTTTTGCGGATGGGTGTGTCCGTTTGGAACGCTTCAAGAATGGTGTCAAATGGCGGCGCGCAAAGTGGGATTTAAATCATATAAACTGCCGCTACAAATTCAAAAATATGCTTTTATTTCCCGTTATTTGTTTTTGGCATTCAGCTTGCTTGGCGTCACATGGGGTACACTGGATGCGCGTCGGACTTTTACAGATAATGTTTGGACAAATACCGGGCAAATCACGGCTTATCTTATCATGGGGGCCTTTATAATAGCTTCATTTTTTACGCCGCGACCGTTTTGCAATTATTTTTGTATTGGCGGGGCGCGCATGGGGTTATATTCGATTGTACGTTTCTTCGGTATAAGGCGCAATCAAAAATGTTGCATCCATTGTCACCTATGCACGAAAATATGCCCGATGAATATCCAAGTGGAAGAATTAAATTTTGTCCGTCATCCAAATTGCATTAACTGTTTTAGATGTGTCGGTGTTTGCCCCAAAAATTGCTTGGCTTATCGCAAATGCAACAGTTTGGGGCAAAAAATTGTTTCAAATCAAAACAAATGATTTATGAACGTTGTAAAGATGGAATATTTTTATTTGTCAGTGATTTTGGTAAATAAGTCGAAACAGACACCAAACGCGTTTTGCCATAGGTGCATTTCATTGTCAACGGGTCAAATACAAAATCATTTTTCTTTAACGGATAAGGTTTTCCTTTACAAATGACTTGCGGTATTCCCGTAGGGTCGCAAAGGGAGGCTTTTCCGAAATAATAACGCGGGTAATCCGAAGTCGTGTCCTTTTCCAAACGCATTTCAAACGCCGTCGGTTGATATTTGTCCAATAAAAAAGAAATGACTTTGCCTTGGTGTTTTTGAATTTCAGCGGCGGAAATGTGAGCTGTTTTGGTAATTTTTTCCCCTTCAAACAAGTGAATGACAATATTGTTCGTATATGTGTTTATTTTGTTCATAACTTCTCCGATATAACAAGCTGAATGACAGTGCATCATAAGGAAAAGCGGGCAAAAAGTCAATAAAAAAATCGGCTCGCAAAACACGAACCGATTGATTGGCCAAATGGTTAGAAATTAAGCCGCCAAATGTTTGCGCCGCACCACAAATTTTTCAATTTCCACCATCAACGTGATAATCATCCCAAAACCGATTGCAATCAACCAATCCAATAAGTCGGGATTATGTGTTTTAAACGCGATTTGGAACCAAGGCGTGTATGAAAATAAAATTTGCAATACAATCATGCCGATTGCCCCCAAAATCATATACGGATTATTTAAAACACCGCTTTTGAAAATGGATTTATCAAATGATTTACATGAGAACATAAAGAAAATGCCCATCATCACAATTGCATTGACAACCAACGTGCGGGATTCGGCCAAATTGTCGCCTTGGGCTTCAGCGGCTTCAAACGCGGCAAAGCTTAAAATCGTCATCATGCACATCACCGAAATGATTCGGTATAAAACGGCTTTTGTCAAAATCGGCGTGGATGGTTTGCGAGGGGCTCGTTCCATAATGCCTTTTTCAATCGGTTCAAATGAGAACATTGCCCCAAGCAAAATCGTTGTGACCATGTTAATCCATAGAATTTGAACCGGCAAAATCGGTACCGTTAAGTTAAAAAAGATAGCCAACATGACGACCAATGCTTCGGCAAAACTAATCGGCAAAGTCCATAAAATGAATTTAATCAAGTTATCAAACACGCCGCGACCTTCTTCAACGGCGGCTTCAATCGTCGCAAAATTATCATCCACCAGTACGATGGCGGCGGCATCTTTGGCTACATCCGTGCCGTTCATACCCATCGCCACACCGATGTTGGCTTGTTTTAAGGCGGGCGCATCGTTCACACCGTCGCCCGTCATGGCCACGATATTGCCGTGTTTTTGCAACGCTTTGACAAGGCGCAATTTATCTTCGGGTGTGACGCGGGCGAAAACATCCACTTTGGGGGCTAATTGATACAATTGTTCATCCGTAGCATGTGAAATTTCATCGCCGTTCATCACGACCGGATCAACATCCGTGCCTTTGCCGTGCAAGTTCATTTGCTTGGCAATGGCTTTTGCCGTGACCAAATGGTCGCCCGTAATCATCTTGACGCAAATACCGGCTCCATAACACGTTTCAATCGCTTTAATCGCTTCCGGACGCGGCGGGTCAATCATCGCTTGCAATCCCACGAAAACTAGACCCGATTGCACATCGCCGTGGGATAAAGTTTCCCCGTCATGTTTTTTAATCGCAAACCCCAAAACGCGCAATCCTTTAGAGGCCAATATTTCCATTTTATGCAAAATTTCTTTTTTATCAATCGGTGACACATCGCCGTTTTCATCCATCATGTATGAGCAAAACGGCAAAATGGCTTCCGTAGCACCTTTGACATATATCATACCGTCTTGATGAAAGGTTGCCATATATTGGTATTGCGCTTCAAATGGAATTTCTGCGATTTGGGGATGTTCATGAATATAGGTTTTATAATCAAATCCGCCTTTTTTCGCCGATACCAACAACGCAATTTCGGTCGGGTCGCCGATGCCTTCGCCTTTTGACAATTTGGCGGTATTGCATAACGCCCCGACAATCAAGCAGGCTTCCAAAGATTTATCTGCCGTTTTCGGTGTAATGTCGCCTTTAGCATCATAACCGATACCCGATAATGTATATTCGCCGCCGCTTGTGATGATTTTTTGCACCGTCATGCGGTTGGCGGTCAAAGTGCCGGTTTTGTCCGAACAAATAATGGATGTGCTGCCCAATGTTTCAACGGCGGGCAATTTGCGTACAATCGCGTTGCGTTTTAACATCCGATTGACGCCGATGGAAAGGATAATCGTCACGGCAGCGGGCAATCCTTCGGGAATGGCGGCCACAGCCATCGCAACGGCGGACATAAACGTGCCAACGATTGGTAACCCTTTTATCCACCCGACGACAAACGCCAATACCGACATAACGACAATCAACCACAATAATTTTTGGCTGAATGCTTCAATCTTTTCGGTCAGCGGTGTTTTTAAATCGTCCGCATCGCTAATCATTTTTGAAATTTTGCCGATTTCGGTGTGATTGCCCGTTTCCACGACAACGCCTTTGGCGGTGCCGAATGTGACCAAAGTGGAAGAATAGGCCATATTTTGCCGGTCGGCCAACAATGTTTTTTCCGCCAAAATGTTGGCATTTTTTTGAGATGGGACGGATTCGCCGGTCAATGCCGATTCATCGATTTTTAAATCTGTGACTTGTATTAAACGGATATCAGCCGGCACTTTTTCGCCGGAGCGCAATAAAACGATATCGCCCGGTACGACTTCAGTTGACGAAATTTCCACCGTATCGGCATCCCTGATGACGTGAGCCTTGATATCAATCGCGCGGGTCAACTTTTCCAAATCTTTTAAGGCCTTGTCTTCTTGGAAAAAGCCCATCAGCGCGTTAACCAACACAACTCCGTAAATAACGGCGGCATCAATGTATTCGCCCAAAAATAACGCGATGGTTGCCGATAACAATAAAACGTAAATCAACGGTTGGTGAATTTGCAATAAAAAACGCACAAGGGCGCTTTTGCCTTTTTTCAAAGTAATGGTGTTTAACCCAAATTTTTCCAAACGTTTTTGAACATCTTCGTTTGTTAACCCTTTGAATTTATCGGTATTTAAGGATTTTAACAGATTGTCTTGAGATTGGCTGTGCCACGGGGAATTGTTCATTGATACTCCTTTAAATTATAAACCTTATTTAAGCATAACTTAATTTTGCAATTTGTAAAGGGGCAAATATATAATTAAATTATACTTTTAAAAAATGTACGTCCTGTGTCTGAGTTCATTACAAACTTATTTAAAAAATCCCCTCTAAATAAGGGGATTTTAAATTTATCAACCTTTGACGGACGTATCAACGGATGTATCGGGACACATAGCCACTTTGCCCGAGCGCGCCAATTCGCGAATGCCAAGCGGTTTGACAAATTCCAAAAAAGCCGAAATTTCGCTTTGGGTACCTGACATTTGTAACACGGCAGTTTTGCCGGTTATATCCAAAACGGAAGCTTTAAACAAATCTGCGATTTTTAAAATTTCACCGCGCGTTTGGGTGTTGATATGCACCTTACATAAAACAAATTCGCGGATAAGGTTTTCGTCCTTTGTCACTTCTTGAACTTTTAAAATCGGAATCAAGCGGTTAAGTTGTTTCATAATTTGTTCGGCCGCGCGCTCGTCACATGTTGTTTCAACCGTCACGCGGGCAAAAGCTTCCGATGTGGATGTGCCGGCGCTGATGGAATCAATGCCGTAGCCGCGCCCCGAAAACAAATCGCAAATGCGCGATAAAACCCCCGGTTCATTGTGTGCTAGAATGGAAATGACGTGTCGCATCTTATTCTCCTTTATCTTTCATATTTTCGGGAAGTAACATATTGCTGAGCGGTTGGCCGGCCAATACCCATGGGTAAACGGTTTCAAAAGCATCCACGCGCGCATCAATAAACACGGGACCGTTATGGTTCACAGCCTTTTCAATCGCGGGTTCGATTTCGTCTTCTTTTTCGATACGGATACCAAGTGCTCCATAAGCTTCGGCAAGCTTAACAAAATCGGGTCCCGATATTTCGGTTTGCGAATAATGTTTGTCATACAGTTGTTCTTGCCATTGGCGCACCATGCCCAAATAACCGTTATTGATAATTAATACCTTAACGGGAATATTGTAATGGACGCATGTAGCCAGCTCTTGAATATTCATTTGAATGCTGCCGTCGCCCGCAATGACAAAAACCAATTCATTTGGTTTGGCAATTTGGGCGCCGATGGCGGCGGGGAACCCGAAACCCATCGTGCCCAATCCGCCCGATGTGATAAATTTTCGTGTTTGGGCGCGCCTGAACAATTGAGCCGCCCACATTTGGTGTTGACCGACCTCCGTTGTGACAATCGGATTTTTGCCGTCAATAAGTTGATACACTTTTTGGATAACGGCAATCGGGCTGAGCTTGTCCGATTTGACGCGCTTTAAAGTTTTTTTGCTTTTCCAATCGGCAATGAGTTCAATCCATTCTTGGCGCGGCTTTTCATTGATTTTAAAATCGGTGTGTTTTAATTCGTTGTTCATGACTTCCAAAACATTTTTGGCATCGCCGACAATCGGAATATGAACGGGGACATTTTTGCTGATAGAGCAGGGGTCAATATCAATGTGTATGATTTTTGCATTCTTGGCAAAGTATTTTAAATTCCCCGTTACGCGGTCATTAAAACGTGTGCCGACCGCTAAAATAACGTCCGCATGGTGTACGGCATAGTTTGACCAATATGACCCGTGCATGCCGATAAGCCCTAACTTTTTATCATGGTCGCCTTCATATGCGCCAATGCCCATCAAAGTGCTGACCACCGGAATATTCATCAAATCCGCCAATTCTCTTAAATTTTCCTCGGCTTTTGAAGCAATAACGCCGCCGCCCGCAATAATAAGCGGTTTTTCGGCACCGGCCAATAATTTAAGTGCCGCCAAAATTTGTTTGTGGTGCCCTTTATAGGTTGGATTATATCCCGGCAAATCAACGGATTTGGGATATTCAAATTTTGTTTTGGCATCCAACATATCTTTGGGCATATCCACGACCACGGGGCCCGGTTTGCCCGTTGTGGCAATATGGAAAGCTTCCTTAATCGTGCGTGCCAAATCCTTGACATCTTTAACCAAATAATTGTGTTTGCAACAAGACCGCGTAATGCCGACAATGTCCGCTTCTTGAAACGCGTCGTTGCCAATTAATTTGGAACCGACTTGTCCCGTGAAAACAACCAACGGATACCCGTCATAGTAAGCATTCGCGATGCCCGTGATGGCATTGCAAGCTCCGGGGCCGGATGTCACCAGCGCAACACCCGCTTTGCCCGATACGCGTGCATACCCTTCGGCGGCGTGGATGGCGGCTTGTTCATGGCGGACAAGGTAATGTTTAATTTGTTTTGTATGATATAATTCTTCATATAAACCGATGACCGAACCGCCGGGATAACCGAAAATATCGGTAACGCCCTCAGCAATTAAAGATTGAATGAAAATTTGCGAACCGGTCAGTATTTCACCTTCATGAAGAGGCTGAAAACCTGCGTCATTTTTATGGGGATTTTTTGTTTTTTGTTGAGGTTGTTTTTTTAATTGACACATTGATTTACTCCATATTTTTAAGTCGCTTATCCTACATAAAATCCTATAGTGTGTCAAGCATTCATAACTTACAAATAATATAAAAAGTAAATAAATGTGGTTTTTTATCAAAAGTTGTGTATAATAACTTAAACATTGTATAACTTAAGAAATTATCTTTTTCATCAAGGTTAAAAATATGAAAAGGCATTTTAAATGACTAGGGAAGAATTCATCAAAACAGCGGCATTTTTGTTGGAAAAAATTGATAAGCGCGGCGGCTCTGCCAACGAAATTATCAGCAAATATACCGCGACGCATAAATATATCGCGGGGGATGACCGCAAAGAATTGTTGAATTTGGTTTGGGCGCTGATACGCCATAAAGCCCGTTTGGAATTTTTGTGCCCGAATGCTTCATGGGCGGATAAAACGGTTTGCTTTTTATCCGTGATGGGGGATGATTATCAAACTCAAAATTTTGATGAACTTGCAAAAGTTCAATTATCCCATGCACCCGATGCCGTTAAGTGGGAAGTACCCGCATGGATTATCCCCCATATCCCCGATGCCGAAAACGAATTGCCGCGGATGAAAAATAACGCTCCGATAGTGTTGCGCGCGAACGGAAATCGTGATGAAATCATGCAAAAATTACTTAATGAAGGGATTGAAGTATCAAAAACAACTAACTCAATTTATGGATTAATTTTAAAAAATTATCAAAATTTAACTGAGACAAAATTTTATAAAAAGGGCCTCATAGAAATTCAAGATGAGGGCGCCCAAATGGTTGCTTTGGATATCGGTGTCAAGCCGCGCGAAAGTGTTTTTGATTTTTGCGCCGGTGCCGGGGGCAAGACCCTTATTTTTGCTCAGATGATGCAAAACAAAGGATTTATTCAAGCCTATGATGCTTTGCCGAAACGGTTGTTTGAATTGGTTAAACGTGCACGGCGTGCGGGCATCAGTATTGTAAAAACCGTAACGCGTTTGCCCAACCCCGATAAAAAATTTGACCATGTGGTTGTGGATGCGCCTTGTACAGGAACGGGTACATGGCGGCGCATGCCAGATATGAAATGGAAATTGAACGAAAAGCAACTGAAAAAAACGGTTCAACTGCAAAGCGAAATTTTAAACCGTGCAGCGGATTATGTTAAACCGGGACATTTTTTATCGTATATCACTTGTTCATTAACCGTTGATGAAAACGAAGCGCAAGTTGAAAGCTTTTTAAGTTCACATCCGCGTTATAAAAAAGTATTTGAAAAACGTTATTCGCCATATGGGACGGGTACTGACGGTTTTTATTTGTGTATGATGCAAAGACGTTGACATGGTTTTTAAAGTGTTGCATCTTTTAAGATAAACACGGTGTTGGGGAACATTTTTTTATTTTACCTGATTTTAGCGCATTGGCGACAGCGAGCTAAAAAATTCATCAATTTCGATGGCTTTTGAATGGCTTTGGCGCGATAAGCTTTTGGCGAAACAGCGGGTAAATATTTATAGTAGGTATCGTTCGAATCTTTATGGATTTCAAAACCGCGTATATTATATTGAGATAAATAAAACCGTTTTTGCCATGCAATATAATCTCTAGGTTTCGGTTCCATCAAATCCCCGTTTGCATCTAATGGATGGTCCGGGACAGTACAACACGTTTTAACTTTTTTACGGTCCAGCAAAAATAATTCATCAGCTTTAGATAACACATTACAGGCCGTGTCGTCAACACCCATCCAGTAATCGAATATGCGTACATGTTCTTGGGTCAAATCGGCAATCATATCGGACAGCCCCATCCCTTTTTGTGTTGTATAGAGCGTCATTGAATGGTGTTTTAAATAAAGATGTTGATTTTTATCATAGGTACCACAAGCCATCACATATGCGTCTATCCCTTTTTGACGCAATAAATAGGCGCCCATAAAAGCTGTCTCGACACAAGTAAACATGCGCGATTTTTGAATGTGTGTTAATTTTGTTTGATAATCAATTGAATCATGAATTAATTTTACCATATTGTCTTGATTGTCAAGCCATAACAACAAACCTTTTGCCACCACTGCTTTTTGTGCAGGCGTTAACCCGAAGTGATTGCCAAATTCATAATAATGTCGCAACAGGGATGGTGAAATCATTGATTCCCATGGTAGTAGGGCGCTCATTTTGTGCATAATTTCTGCCCCGATACTGTTTGGTACAACGTTTTGATTTTCGGGCAACAGTTGTTTAATCACAGGATAAATATCATGTGAGATGATTTCTTGTATAGGGCGCTTATCATTTGATGTCTGTGTCATAATAAAGAGTATAAATCAAATTTTCTTTATTGTAAAGGAAAAAATTGACAGAATTTAAGATTGTGATTTTTTTTATAAAAACGGATGATGTTTATTTAAATTGATATTGAACGAAATGGAATTTTTGAAAAGTTTATATTTCATAGTTAAATGCCTGTTGCCAAATGAATTTTCGGGACAAAAGTGTTTCCATCGGTATATTTTTTAAAAAGTAATCTAACGCATAATGCGTCGCGCGGTGCCCGATGATTAAAACTTTACCATTCGGATAGTTTTGTTTTAAGTCTTCTAAAAAGGATTTCATACGGGCATTCGTTTGTATATAACTTTCCCCGTTTGCAAATGGTGTATGCAACCTGTTTATTTTTTCGGGCTCAACGATTGAATTGGGATAACACGTCAAATCCCCATAATCGCATTCGCGCAAACGTTTGTCGGTTAAAATGGGAATCTGACGTCCCTTAAATGCAATGGTTGCCGTATCAATCGCGCGACTTAAGTCTGAAGTAAAAATAACATCATAGTGTTCGTTTTTTTGTCGTTCGCCCAATTCCATTGCTTGTTGTTTTCCTAAATCTGACAATTTGACATCATTCCAACCCGAGGCGAGTTTGGCTTCATTGTCAAGGGTTGTTGAATGAGTTACAAAAGTTATTTTTAAGGGCATAAATTATTCTTTCATTTTTAGTTAATCAAAAATAACCTGCCAATTGGGATTGTGGGCGGCTTCAAAACACATTTTTAATTGATTGAGAGATGTTTTTTCTTCGGCGATGGGCGAGGGTAATTCGCCAACCCCAAAAAAACCGATTCCTTGGGTTTCAATATTATCTTTAAATTCCCCGCCCAATAGTTCGCATAAAACAAAAACTTTGCAAATACCGAATGCAAGCGGTGGCATTTGTTGTACTTTTCTGTCATTTAAAGCAATAAGGCGGACAGGTTTAACATCCAAGCCCGCTTCTTCTTTTGTTTCTTTTATCGTATTGGCGCGAATGGAAGAATTGACATCTATCCAACCGCCCGGTAATGTCCAACGTCCGTCATGCTCTTGAACCATTAACAACTTATTATCCTTAAAAACAACTGCACGAGTATCCATTTTGGGTGTTTGATAACCGCTTTCACAACAAAATAAGTCTTTTACTTTTTTGAATTCTAAATCGCTTATCTGGGTTATCATTTCGGCAGAAATATCACGGATACGATTAAATCGTTCTATGTCAAATTTGTCCTTTGAATAAGCCAACCCATTTTGCGCCAATGCTTGCAGTTCAATAGCCCAATCAATTAATTTATCCATTCCACACTCCTTTTTATAAATATTTTATGATAGATTTAAAGAAATTACAAGCACGATTGGCTTATGTTGAAGGATAGGTGTGTCAAAATATTTAAGGTATAAAATGGTGCTTTTTTGTTGACGGAATTTGAAACTCGATGGATAATGATGCCTACAGTTTGAAATTAAAACCGTTAAAAGCACATATGACAGAAGACATTTTTGGAAAATTAGCGCATTCTAAATTCCGCAGCCGTTTTCATTTAAACGCAAATGACAAGGCGTATGTGACGCAAAAAGGCTTGGATGTTATTTGTGCTCATGCCGCTGATTTCATTGCAAAACGTTTAGCGCCGGCTGTTATCCCCAATGATGGCAAACAAACGCCGATGCACGGCCATCCTGTTTTTATTGCCCAGCATGCTTGTGCCTGTTGTTGTCGTGGATGTTTAAACAAATGGCATCATATCGAAACGGGTCGCGCCTTGACTGATGCCGAGCAAGCTTATATCGTTGATATTTTAATGGCTTGGATACAAAAAGAAATGAAATTTTAAATCAAGTTTTACCCGGCGCATCAGCTAAATTATTTATTTTGAATTCAAAAAAAAGGGGGGATGACAAAATGTCAGAGCCCCACTCGAAATTTCTCGATTATTATAGCTTGCTTTCCAAATCTGATACAATAATAAAAAATTCCTTGCCTTTAGTATATAATTTGATAAACTATATGTCAAGGGATATTTTTCAATTAGGGAGATATAAATGCAAAAAATAATTTTTGGATACGATTTGGGTATTGCTTCTATCGGGTGGGCAGCTATTAAATTTGATGATGAAAGTTTTAACCCAGATACGGGAGAAGTCTTTGAAGGACGTATTCTGGGAGCCGGTACAAGATGTTTTCCCGTCGCGGAAAATCCAAAAGATGGAACTTCGTTAGCTGAACCACGCAGAATGATGCGTTTGTCACGTAGGGCTTGTCGTCGAAAAGCACGGCGCTTGTTAGGTCTTAAACAATTATTTGTTAAAAAAGGATTGGCAGAGTCTTTAGAAAGGATTAAAAAAATCTATTCTCAAAAAGGCAAAGTGGATGTATGGACATTGCGCGCCGAAAAAGCTTTTAACGAAGAACTGTCAAAAGATGAACTTATTCGAGTTTTGATTCATTTAGCCAAACATCGCGGATTTAAATCTTATCGTAAAGCGGTTGAAGAACAGGATAAAGAAGGTGGCAAGGTTTTAAGTGCTATTAAAGCCAATAAAGCATTATTGACAGATAATAAAACATTAGCACAAATTATTGTGGAACAAGCGGGAATATCGGGTAAAAAAAGAAATAGAGCCATAAAAGACAGTAAAGGCAAGGTTAAGGAGATCATTTATAATAATTCTATTTCACGCGACGAAATTGAAAGGGAAGTCGAGTGCATTTTTGACGCCCAGAAAAAATATGGTATTTTCACGGAAGAATTGTTAGAAGACTATAAAAATATAGCTTTTCGTCATCGTCCGGTGGGAAGTATTGCCGATATGGTGGGTGTTTGCCGGTTTGAAAAGGGTGAAAAAAGAGCCCCGAAAGAAGCGCCATCCAGCGAGTTATTTGTTGCTTTGACGAAAATCAATAACTTATCCGTTATTGAAAACGGCAATATGCGCCAAGTAACCGATGAAGAACGTAAACGCATTTTAGAAGTATTAAAAACAACCAAAAAAGTGACTTATAAAACTTTAAAAAGCAAAGTTTTCGGTAAAGATATTAGTATCAAAGGTGACACTGATACAAAGAATTTGATTTTTTATGAAATGAAAGGTTGGCATCAATTAAAAAGCCAATTTGATAAAGAACAATGGGCGGAACTTGAAAAAGATATACCCCTTTTAAATAAAGTTGTTGAGATAATAGCATGTGAAAAAAATGATGAAAAAATTAAAGAAGAACTAAAAAAAGTAAATATAAGTGATGAAAATATAAAGGTATTTTGCGGTTATAATTTTAGTAAATTTATTCATCTTTCTTTAAAAGCCGTGGATAAAATAATCCCTTTTATGATGCAAGGTGACAGTTATGATAAAGCATGCGAAAAGGCGGGATATGATTTTCAAGAAAATGTGAATAAATTGGTTTCTAAAAAAAGTAAATTTTTAGAGCCTATACCCCAAGACCAAATGACAACCGTACCGGTAGTTAATCGGACAATTGCACAATTTCGTAAAGTTTATAACGCTATGGTGCGTCGCTTTGGCGTGCCCGATCAAATTAATATTGAAACGGGGCGCGACCTTAAAAAGAATCATGATGAAAGAAGGAAAATTGAACAAGAAATCAATCAACATCGTGAAGAACGCAGCATCAGTGCTGATGAACTTAAAAATATGGGGATGGCCGATAATGCAATTAATATTTTAAAATATCGATTGTATCAAGAACAAGACGGAAAATGTATATATTCAGGGCACTCCATTGATTTAAATAGATTGGATGAAACCGGCTATTTGGATGTAGACCATATTGTTCCGTATTCAAGGTCGTTGGATAATTCTCAAACCAATAAAGTTTTATGTTTATCATCCGAAAATCGTAAAAAGGGCAATAAAACGCCTTATGAATATTTCAAAGATTTAAAAACGATGCAACAATGGGATGAATTTGTTGCGCGTGTTAACTTATTGCGAAATTATAAGAAAAAAGAAAAATTGCTTATTGAAAATTATGAAGAGAGGGAGCTTAAGTTTAAAGAACGCAATGCCAATGATAACAGCTATATAGCGACGTTCGTGAAACGATACTGTGAAGAAGGGATAGATTTTTCGCTAAGTTCACGTCAAGACATTAAAAATCGTGTCCAAGTTCGCAATGGGGCTTTAACAGATTATTTGCGTCATCAATGGGGATTGCAAAAAGATCGAAATGAAAGTGATTTGCACCATGCTCAAGATGCCATTGTGATTGCCTGTGCGACTCAAGGAATGGTGGAAAAGTTATCACGGCTTTCAAGTATTTTTGAAAATAAGGAAAAATACAGAGAAAGAAAAGCGCGCGAATTGGGACATGAAGAGGCCGAAGCTTGGTATAAATATATAAAATCAACCGTTAGGGAGCCTTGGTGCAATTTCCGTAATGAAGTTCTTAAAACGTTGAAAAACATATTTGTTTCAAGACCTCCCAGGAAAAAAGCTACGGGTTCTGCGCATAAAGAGACAATATATTCCAAACGTCTTGGCAAGGGCAGTTTACCAATTCGCGGCGGTATGGCGGAAAAGGAAAATATGTTCCGTTTGGATGTCTTTAAAAAGGATAACCAATATTATATTGTTCCGATTTATGTCGTTGATTTGGTTAAAAAGGATGGATTTCAAGATGCTCCGCAACCATACAAATATGTGGACGGAAAACTAGTTTTAATTGATGAAACGTATCAATTTACGTTCAGCTTATTTAAAGATGATTACGTGGAAGTTTTTACCGAAGGGGAAGTTTTTAAAGGATATATTAATCAATACAGTGCTCAAACGGGTCAGCTTTATTTAGGAAGCGTGGATAATTCGACGTGTTATAAAATTAAAACAGATACGTTTATTGTTGACGATAAAATTTTATTGCCTAACCAAGAACATGATTGTGTTGCAACTGTTAAGTTATTTGATAAAATGAAACAAAAAATGATTGTGGCATGTAATGGAAAAGATTTGGAGTTAGATGCTTCACTCAAGCTTAATAAAAAGGGGGAAGAAACAAAGAATATTCAAACCCTTATACCTTATATTAAGTTAGCACGCGAAAAGAAGATTAGCTTGCCAGTTATGCAAAATCTCAAAAAATACCAAGTCAGCCCATTGGGCGATATTCATGAGGTTAAACAAGAGACGCGGTTGCCGTTGTCAATCAAAAAAAATAAAGGGAAAAAGGCTAACAGGTAATGGGATGGCGTATTTTACATATTGGTAAGCCTTGTAAATTATCCATTAAAAACAGCCAGCTTATTTATGAGACACAAGAAAATGAGGCTTTATCATTGCCGTTGGAAGATATTTCGGTTATTATTTTGGAAAACAGGCAGATTTCATTAAACAACACACTATTGTCACAAATAGCCGATTATAATATTGTGTTGTTTACGTGTGATGCATTTCATATGCCATCGGGTGTTTTATTCCCGTTTCATCAACATTCGCGTTATTCGGATATGGCGTGGCAACAAATTGCCGTTTCCGAACCATTAAAAAAACGTATTTGGCAAGAAATTATTAAGGCCAAAATAAATAACCAAGCTATATGCCTTGAATTGTTCCACCGTTAAAATGCATTGAAATTGAAAGAAGTTGCTAAATTGGTTCAATCGGGGGATGCAAAAAATGCCGAAGCATTTGCCGCGAATTTGTATTGGAAAAGTTTATTCAATAATTTTAGTCGTAACGATGATAAAGATATTCGTAATGCAGCTTTAAATTACGGATATGCTGTTATTCGTGGTTGTGTTGCCAGGAATGTTGTCGGAGCGGGTTTATTGCCATGTTTTGGTGTTCATCATGCTAATAAGTTGAACCAGTTTAATTTAGTTGACGATTTAATGGAACCGTTGCGGCCATTTGTTGATTATGTGGTGAATTTGTTGGATTTTAATCACGTATCCGAACTTAAACCGGATATAAAGAGCGATTTGGTTGGTGTTTTTACTCAAAATTGTTGTTTGAATGATGAAATTATGACTGTTTTAAAGGCATGTGAGTTAATGGCCTACAGTTTAGCTAATGTGATTAAAAATAAGGATGTAAAATATTTGCAATTACCCACTTTTGATTTGAGTAAGGTTTTTTAAAATGGCGGTAATGGGAGAAAGATTTATGCGTATGTTAGTCTTTTTTGATTTGCCAACATTGACAAAAACCGATCGAAAAATTGCGAGTCGCTTTCGGCATTTCCTTATTAATGACGGATATATAATGTTGCAATTGTCGGTTTATTCAAGAATTTGCAAAGGTAATGATGATATGGAAAAACATGCAAATCGCCTTAAGTATCTGATTCCTAAGGAAGGAAGTGTCAGATTGTTGACCGTTACCGAAAAACAGTATGCCTCAATGTCAATTTTAGTCGGTCAGATAAAAAAAGAAGAAAAAATAGGGGAAAAACAACTTTTATTGTTGTAAAAATAATATAAAAAAAGAGCAATATATGAAATAAATCAATATATTACTCTTTATCTAATTATAGCATATCAGATTTGGAAAGCAAGCTAT
>ULOI01047844.1_pt1 | contig 23778 bp, 19 predicted proteins | sample 1952231 | NCBI WGS metagenome assembly ULOI01 (sample SAMEA4835593, study PRJEB28245) | human gut metagenome | biome: gut microbiome; material: fecal sample | place: Denmark | collected 2008
AACCTTTGGTGGGAGTTCGATTCTCTCCACCCCTGCTACGATTTTAAAAATCAAAAATGCTGTGTGAAGTCGCATAAATATTGGACGAAGGGGCGAATTCTGTACGTCATTAGTTTTGGTCAAAATTTAAGAAGTAATTAAAGTTATGAAACGCCGTGATGGCGTTATTTTTTTACTTATTTTTGATGTATAACTGATTAATTTATGGCAGATAATCCATCTTTTTATGTCAAAATTTAATAAAATGTTATAATTATAGAAATATAATATAATGAAACAATTTAAACACCCATTTATGTAGATTGACAAAAATATTACAAGAGAATATATTTGAGATAACAAAGATATGGAGGTGTTTTAATATGTCACTTTTGCAAAAACTAAGTTGGGAGTGTTCACATACTCAAATTCCAATAAATATACACGGTAGAGTTAAAACAAGGTATACAGCTAACCTAAATCCATTTAGACCTTTTACGTTAGTAAATAAAAAAGAAAAAGTTGTTCAACAGGGTGGGACATATTATCAACATAGATTTGTATGCAATAAATGTGGCTTGATTTTTATGTAAATGTTATAATCAATTTAATAAGATTTTATTGATTAAGAGGTAAACATTATGTATACTAATAACAAAGTAGGAAATGTTATATATAAAGTAATTGAATACTTTGGAGATGACGTAAGAAGAATAAATCATTTTCTTAAAGTTTATGGTTATGCTAAGATGATTGGTGAGTGTGAGAATCTTGATGACAGCATGCAGGAGATTCTGGAGGTTACGGCTGTTTTGCATGATGTAGGTATCAAGGTGGCAGAACAGAAGTATAATTCAAGTGCGGGACATTACCAGCAGCTGGAGGGACCTCCTGTTGCAAAGAAGATTCTGGACGAATTTGGATACCCGGATGATTTTGTAGAAAGGGTTATGTATCTAATAGCACATCATCATACATACACTAATATTGATGGCATGGACTATCAGATTTTAGTTGAAGCAGATTTTCTTGTTAACGCGGATGAAGATAGGCTTAGCAGTGATGCGATAGAGAATTTTAAAGAAAAGATTTTTAAAACTACGACAGGAATTGCAGTTTTGGAGAATAATTATCTTAATTTATAAAAGCTGTACTTTTATGGATTGGGATTATTTATATAATTTTAGATAAGATTTTAATTACATTTCAGGAGGAGTTATGCCAAACGTTAACGGAAAGATGTTCAAAAATAATCAGCCACAGAAAAAAAAGGTTAATCCAATTGTTGCATTGATTTTTATAATGGTTTTAGCAGCGGTATTAATAGGATTACAGTATTTTCTGTTGGATGTTCAGACTGAGATATATAATCAGCAGCAGCTTGAGTCTACACAGAGTGCAGAATAATAGAGCAGTGATGAAAAAGAAAATAAAAGATTCTAAATTTTATTAGCAAGTAAAGTTTGAAGCATAAATAAAACCAGAGCGGTAACGTAATTAATACATACGCTCTGGTTTTTCTTTATTAATTAATCATTTTTAAGCTGTGATTGTTGTGCCGCTCTTTCCGGCAAGGCTGAGTTTTGCTTTATCTAGGTTAGATATTACAGCTTTGCGGCTTGAATCGGCAGTTACAAATCGAATTGATGCATCAACTTTTGGGAAAGTAGTCTTTGCAGGGAAATGACCAGCTTTTATGTAGCCATGCAAATCTGATGCAGTAACATTATCAAATGACTTTTCGTCAGGAGTTCCTTTTCCGATTGTAAGTTTGTCATAAGCAGTAAGGAAAAGAAGTGTTTCTGCATCTACAAGTTCCGCAAGTTTAGCTGCAGTGTAATCTTTCTCAATGATAGCACTTGCACCTTTGAGGTGTGAACCCTGCTGAAGAACAGGAATTCCGCCGCCGCCGGCAGCGATTACAATCTGGTCTGCATCAAGAAGAGCTTTGACAGCATCAATTTCATAAATGTCAATTGGCATAGGAGATGCTATGATTCTTCTGAATTTACCAGGTTCTTCTTCTGTAACATAGTTACCTTTTTCTTCTTCAGCTTCAGCTTCTTCTTTTGTCATATATCGTCCGATAATCTTTGATGGTTCACTGAATGCAATATCAAATGGGTCAACGCGTACCTGTGTGATGATTGTAGATACTGTTTTGTAAATACCACGATTTAAAAGTTCTTCTCTTATAGCATTCTGTAAGTCATATCCTATATAACCTTCGCTCATTGCACCACAAACAGACATTGGTGCAACTGTTCTGTCGTCAGGATTCAAACGGGCAAATTCAGTCATGGCTGTCTGAATCATTCCAACCTGTGGTCCGTTACTGTGTGTAATTACAACCTGGTATTTAGCTTCTACGAGGTCAGCTATAGCACAGGCAGCTTTTTTAACATTAGTCTGCTGCTCAGGGAATGTTTCACCGAATGCATTTCTTCCAAGAGCAACAACAATTCTTTTATTATTCATAATCAGCCTCCGTTTTATCGTAGCACAATTTAAAAATGTGTACATATAATAAATTATTATAAGATATTTACATACAAAAAGCAAATTATTACGTGCTTTTTTTGAAAATTAAAAGAAGTGAAAATATAAATTAAAAATCGATTGAAATAAATTTTGAAAACAGAGTTGAGTGGGGAATTAAAATGTATGTCAGTGTTGCTGTTATGGATACCGGAATTTTCAGACATATGGATTTTGATACAAGGATAGCTGGATTTGCAGATTTTGTCGGAAGAAAAAAATATTTATACGATGATAATGGTCATGGTACGCATGTTGCAGGAATAATTGCCGGGAGCGGAAAAGGTTCAAATGGAAAATACAGGGGAATTGCACCGGATACATTTCTTGTAAGTGTGAAGGTGCTTGATAAATCAGGAAATGGCAAGATAGAAAATGTTGTGGAGGCAGCCGGCTGGATTATAGAAAATAAATCGGCTATGAATATAAGAGTTGTGAATATTTCATTTGGGACGCGTGCAAAAATGGAGAATGGACCGGCAATTGAGACAGGAGAGGATGATTATGCACTTATCATGGCAGTTGAAAAAATGTGGGATTCCGGAATAGTTGTTGTTGCGGCGGCGGGGAATAACGGACCGGGAAATACAAGTGTTACCGCACCGGGAATAAGTAAAAAAATTATAACGGTAGGTGCATTTGATGATAAGAATTTTTTTTCCGGAAGAGGACCGACAAGGGAGTGTATCGTAAAACCTGAGGTTGTTGTTACGGGAAGTAATATTATTGCATGTAACAATCATCAGGGAAGGTATTCTTCAAAAAGTGGTACCTCTATGGCGGCACCAGTAGTTTCAGGGGCCGTGGCACGACTTATTAAAAACAATCCAGATATTACTCCTAAAGAGGTAAAGATATGGATGAAAAGCTGCTGTAAAAAGATAAACGTGCCATCGGAAAAACAGGGATGGGGAGTGCTGGATATCAGAAAGTTTGTTACCGGATGAAATAATATTATAAAAAAACGAAAAAAGTAATAGCATTTATATAAAAATAATGGTATACTTATTACAGGCGTTCAAATTAAATATTTAGGAGAAGAACAGGGAAGTGATACTTATTTATGAAAAAGGGAAGAAGGGCAGCATCGAAGTTATAGCGGAGGATTTACAAACAAGGCTTGAAGGATATGGAATAGATATTCATAAAGAATCATATGATTTGGGCGAATGTATGATGGCAGCTGATGAATCGAAGGTTTACATGTCCGGGAAGAAGAGAAGCAGGAGCAGAGGATTTGAGGTATGTTATGATATACAGGATTCTGGCAGCGAATTCGACAACATGACATATGATGAATTATATAGCAGATTTTTATGGGAAAAGTATGTGGTCGTGATAGCATCGGATGAACTTTTTTCAGAGGCAGAAGGCTTAATTAAACTTGATATTGCAATGCAGCTGTTTCAGAGTTGTAATATTACAGTTTTTACAATATATAATGACAGAATATTAAAAAAGATACCTAAGAGGGCAGAGTGGCTTGAAAAAACATATTTATTGAGTATTCCAAAGAATATGGATTTACAGAATGTGACGGCTGCTATTGCCAAGATTTACTGGAGAGACAGGCTGTCTGTTCAGAAGAGTAAAGGAAATGACATATATACTGATAATGTAAGAAGGAGCAAGCTGTGTATTGATACAGTTTTGTCAAATATTCTGGCTGATAATGCGACATGTGATGATGAATTAACAGCGATGAACTACTGTATGCTTGATATGATTAAGAATTTATAGTATACTATATTTATATTGCCGTTTTATGCGTTGCTTTTGATAAAAAGCTTGCATAAAACGGTGTACATTTGAGTTAAATGCAGTATTTTAGTTTTGGAGGAAATTTTTTAATGATTAGTGCAAATAATGTAACACTTCGTATTGGTAAGAAAGCACTCTTTGAAGATGTTAATATTAAGTTTACTGAAGGCAACTGCTATGGTCTTATTGGTGCAAACGGTGCCGGCAAGTCAACATTTCTTAAAATACTTACAGGACAGATTGAACCGAGTAAAGGTGATGTGAGTATCACACCTGGACAAAGACTTTCATTCCTGGAGCAGGATCACTTCAAGTATGATGACTGTGTTGTTCTTGATACTGTAATCCGTGGCAATGAGCGTCTTTATGAAATAATGAAAGAAAAAGAAGCAATATATGCAAAGGAAGATTTTACGGAAGAAGATGGCAATAAGGCAAGTGAGCTTGAAGCAGAGTTTGCTGATATGAACGGATGGGAAGCAGAGTCTGATGCGGCACAGCTTCTTAACGGACTCGGTGTTACAACAGATTTGCATTATAAACTTATGTCAGAGCTTAATGGTAGTGAAAAGGTTAAGGTTCTTCTTGCAAAGGCTTTATTTGGTAATCCGGATATACTTCTTCTTGATGAGCCTACGAACCATCTGGATCTTGATGCTATTGCATGGCTTGAAGAGTTCCTTATTAATTTTGAGAATACTGTAATTGTTGTATCACACGACCGTTATTTCCTTAATAAAGTATGCACACAGATTGCTGATATTGACTATGCAAAGATTCAGCTTTATGCAGGTAATTATGATTTCTGGTATGAGTCAAGCCAGCTTCTTATTAAGCAGATGAAAGAGGCCAATAAGAAGAAGGAAGAAAAGATTAAGGAACTTCAGGATTTCATTCAGAGATTCTCTGCTAATGCATCTAAATCTAAGCAGGCTACTTCAAGAAAGAGAGCATTGGAGAAAATTGAGCTTGATGAAATCAGACCATCAAGCAGAAAGTACCCATACATTGATTTCAGACCGGCAAGAGAGATTGGTAATGAAGTTCTTCAGGTAGAAGGAATTTCTAAGACTATTGATGGTGTAAAGGTGCTTGACAATATTTCATTTATTGTTGGACATGATGATAAGATTGCATTCGTAGGCTCAAATGAGCTTGCAACAACAACACTTTTCAAAATTCTTACGGGTGAGATGGAACCGGATGAAGGAAGCTTCAAATGGGGAGTTACGACATCAAGAGCATATTTCCCTAAGGATAGTGCAGCAGAATTTAACTGCGACGATACTATTGTTGAGTGGCTTACACAGTACTCACCGGATCCGGACCCAACATATGTAAGAGGTTTCCTTGGAAGAATGCTTTTTGCAGGTGAAGACGGAGTAAAGAAGGTTAAGGTCCTTTCAGGTGGTGAGAAGGTAAGATGCCTTATTTCAAAGATGATGATTATGGGTGCTAATGTACTTATATTTGATGACCCTACAAACCATCTTGATATGGAATCTATTACAGCACTTAATAATGGTCTTATTAAGTTTAGCGGTGTTTCATTATTTACATCGCATGACCATCAGTTTATACAGACAACTGCCAACAGAATCATGGAGATTGTTCCAAGCGGACAGCTTATTGATAAAATCACAACATATGATGAATATCTTGAGAGTGATGAGATGGCAAGAAAACGTCAGGGATTTGCTGAAGCAGCAAATGATGATGAGGATTAATATTATGATGTACACAAGCCTGTGTCCCATTGGGATACAGGCTTGTTTTAACTGCCGGTAAATGGTATAATATTAAAATATGCAAAATAATGGCTAATTGTCTGCATTGCATCCGGCAGCAGATATCAGAGCTGAAAGTGGAGGAAAGAAAATGGCGGAAAGCAGAAAGAAAAAAGGCGTGCCGGAACGCTCAGGTAAAAGTAGTAAAACAACGCAGAAAAGTGCCGCTAAAAGAAAAACCACAAATTCTTCGGCAAAGAAAAGTACAAGACAGACAAAACAGGAAGCAGCTGCTAAAGCTGCTTATGGTGCCAAAATGCAGGATGAAGTTATGGTACTTTTGTCTTTTGCTGTTGCACTTATTCTTATTCTGAGTAATTTTAATCTTGTAGGAAGTGTCGGTAAAGGCATTAAATGGTTTATGTTCGGGCTGTTTGGCGTAGTAGAATATATATTTCCTGTAATTATGGCATTTACGCTTGTTTTTATGATTTCCAATAAGAATATTATTGCTGTAGCAAGAATTAAGACGGCAGCAGTATACATTTTTACAATAATTTTATCAGCTGTATGGTTAAGAATTGTTAATGAACCTAAGATAGCCGATGCAGGAATTATGGAATTTTTTACATACAGTGCTGATTATAAATCCGGTGGAGGATTATTTGGAGGAATTTTATGTAGAATCCTTTCGCCTATGGGATTCTGGGGAACAATGGTTGTCCTTATTATTCTTGCAATTATATGTATTATTGTAATTACGGAAAAATCATTTATTAATGGTATTTTAAAGGTTAAAAAGAATGGTTCACGTATGATGATGGCTGCAAAACAGGATTATGATATTTACAGGGAACATTCAAATGAGCGTCTTGCGGGTCGTGATATGTATGATGATGAAGATGAAGAAACACAGGAAGAATATCTTGCGAGACGGCGTCGTGAAAAAGAGGCAAAGCTTCAGGAAAAATATGAGAGGCAGGAAGAGCGTGCAAGGAAAAGAATGAATAAAAAAGCACGCGGTGTGACACTTGATACACAGCTTCCGAAGAAAGAAGAGGCTGTAAAAAGTGTGGATGTGCATGAGATTGTACCTGATATATCAGTGCATGATGAATATTCGGCAGATATATATGATCCGGGTGACTCATTTGAATATATGCAGGAAAATGTAGATGATAATATAGAAGAACATATAGAGAATGATTCATATATTGATTTATCTGATAGTTCAGGTGTTGATTTATATGAAGATTCAAATGAAAATTCAAATGAAGATTTATATGAAAATTCATATGGAAACTCAAATGAAGGTACAGACACTAATTCATATGATAATACATATGAGAGTCCGGCAGAGGATACAGATATATCAGTAACTTCAGATAATAGAACCAATACAGCAGACATGGCTGAATCAGATAGTCAATTAGAAGAAACTGAAGAAATCCGGATGGAAAAAAGTGTGGATAAAAAGAAACAGGAATATGTTTTTCCACCTGTCAGCCTGCTTAACAGAGGAAAAGGTACAGATAAAGCAGGACAATCGCGTGAAAATAAAGAAACTGCAATGCGGCTGCAGCAGACATTGCAGAACTTCGGTGTTAAAGTTACTATCACAGATATAAGCTGTGGACCTGCAGTTACAAGATATGAACTGCAGCCGGAGCAGGGTGTTAAAGTAAGTAAGATTGTATCACTGTCAGATGATATAAAACTTAATCTTGCAGCAGCAGATATCCGAATAGAGGCACCAATTCCGGGGAAAGCCGCAATAGGAATAGAAGTTCCAAATAAAGAAGCAGGAAGTGTATCTTTAAGGGAACTTATAGAGACGGATGCATTTAAAAACAATACATCTCAGATTGCATTTGCGGCTGGAAAAGATATTGCCGGAAAACCTATAATAGCAGATATAGCAAAGATGCCGCATCTTCTTATTGCAGGTGCGACAGGCTCAGGTAAGTCTGTATGTATAAATACAATTATTATGAGTATTCTTTACAGGGCAAATCCTGAAGATGTCAAGCTTATAATGATTGACCCTAAGGTTGTTGAACTTAGTGTATACAACGGAATTCCACATCTTTTAACTCCGGTTGTGACAGACCCGAAGAAGGCGTCTGGAGCATTGAACTGGGCTGTTGACGAGATGACGAAGAGATATAAGCTTTTTGCAAAAATGGCGGTCAGGGATTTGAAAGGATACAATGCTAAGGTATCAAAGATACAGGTTGGTGAAGGCGAAACACCGCCTGAAAAGATGCCACAGATTGTAATTATTATAGATGAGCTTGCAGACCTTATGATGGTTGCACCGGGAGAGGTTGAAGATTCAATCTGCCGTCTTGCACAGCTTGCAAGAGCAGCGGGTATTCACCTTATAATTGCAACACAGAGACCGTCAGTTAATGTTATAACAGGTCTTATCAAGGCGAATGTACCATCAAGAATTGCATTTTCGGTATCATCAGGTGTTGATTCGAGAATTATTATTGATATGAATGGTGCAGAAAAGCTGCTTGGTAAAGGTGATATGTTATTCTTCCCATCGGGATATCCAAAGCCTGTACGTGTGCAGGGAGCATTTGTATCAGATGATGAAGTTGGAAAAGTTGTCGATTTCTTAAAAGAACATATGCAGCAGGAAGTTACATATAACGAAGAAGTGACTAATACCATGACGGCAGCAGCGGGAAATGTGTCAGGACAGGATAATGAAAAAGACAGTTATTTTGCCGATGCGGGACGATTTGTAATAGAAAAAGAAAAAGGTTCTATTGGAATGCTGCAAAGATATTATAAAATCGGATTTAACAGAGCCGGACGAATAATGGACCAGCTTGCAGATGCCGGCGTTGTAGGTCCGGAACTTGGAACAAAGCCGAGAAAGATATTGATGACAGCCGAAGAGTTTGAAGAATACTTAAAGAAAAATAATTTATAATTAAAGGAGAACAGACATGGGCGTAAAGAGTGATATTGAAATAGCACAGGAAGCACAGATGCTTGATATAAGAGAGGTGGCGGCAAAAGTAGGCGTTGCAGAAGATGACCTTGAACTTTATGGTAAGTATAAGGCAAAGATTTCTGATGATTTATATTCAAAACTTGAAGATAAAAAAGATGGAAAGCTTATCCTTGTAACAGCAATTAACCCTACACCGGCTGGAGAGGGAAAGACAACAATAACGATAGGGCTTACACAGGCACTTAATAAGATGGGCAAAAAATCAGTTGCAGCATTAAGAGAGCCTTCACTTGGTCCATGTTTTGGAATAAAAGGCGGTGCAGCAGGTGGTGGATATTCACAGGTAGTGCCTATGGAAGAACTCAATCTGCATTTTACAGGAGATTTTCATGCAATAACATCTGCAAATAACCTTCTTGCAGCAATGCTTGATAATCATATTATGCATGGCAATGAATTAAGAATTGATACCAAGCATATCGTTTGGAAACGCTGCATGGATATGAATGACAGAACATTAAGAAATATCGTAATCGGCATGGGCGGACGTATGGACGGTGTTATGAGAGAAGATCATTTTATCATAACAGTTGCATCAGAAATAATGGCTGTTTTATGTCTTGCAAAGGATATGAAAGATTTAAAGGAGCGTCTTGGAAGAGTAATAGTTGCATATAATGTTGACGGTGAACCTGTTACAGCAGATGATTTAAAGGCAACCGGTTCTATGGCGGCACTTCTTGCAGACGCAATTAAGCCTAATATGGTACAGACACTTGAACATACACCTGTACTTGTTCATGGCGGACCATTTGCCAATATTGCACATGGATGTAATTCAGTAAGAGCTACAAGACTTGCATTAAAATTATCAGATTATGCTGTTACAGAAGCCGGATTTGGAGCTGACCTCGGGGCAGAAAAGTTCCTTGATATAAAATGTCGTCTCTCAGAATTAAAACCGGATGCAGTTGTCATTGTTGCTACAGTAAGAGCACTTAAATATAATGGTGGTGTTGCAAAAGATAAGCTTAATGAAGAAAATATGGACGCGCTTAAAGCCGGTATTGTTAATCTTGACAAACATATTGAAAATATGCAGAAGTTCGGCATACCTGTTGTAGTTACACTTAATGCATTTATAACAGATACACAGGAAGAATATGAATTTATAAAGAAGCATTGTGAAGATGCAGGCTGTGAGTTCGCACTTGCAAAAGTATGGGAGAAAGGCGGCGAAGGCGGTCTTGAGCTTGCAGAAAAGGTAATAGAGAGCATAGAAAACAAAAAAGCTGAATATAAACCAATTTATGAAGATTCAGATTCACTTAAAGAAAAGATTGAAAAAGTTGCAAAAGAAATATATGGTGCAGATGGTGTTACATATGACGATGCAGCTACAAAAGAATTACAGCATATTGAGCAGATGGGATTTGGAAACTTCCCTGTATGTATAGCTAAAACACAGTATTCACTTTCTGATAATCCTAAGCTTCTCGGAAGACCGGAAAACTTTACAATAAATGTAAGAGAGGCATATGTTGATGCCGGTGCCGGATTTGTTGTAATACTTACAGGAAAAATACTTACAATGCCGGGACTGCCTACTCATCCGGCTGCCGAAAATATTAATTATGATGAAGAATCAGGTAAAATAACAGGTCTGTTTTAATATGAAAGGAGAACTGCATGAAATTATCAGAACTTTTACAGGGACTGGAATGTGAAATTGTACAAAAAGGTTTTGAATGTGAGATAACTTCTCTTACTTCTGACTCAAGAAAAGTTACTGAGAATGGTGTGTTTATATGTATCACCGGAGCTGTGAGTGATGGACACAAATATATTCCACAGGTTATACAAAAGAAAGCAGGAGTAATTGTAATTCAGGATAGTGCACTTGGAAATGATGAAACGGCTTCTCTTATAAAAGAGATTCCTTCAGATATAACAATTGTCAAAGCACAGAATACAAGACTTGCACTTGCAGTTATGTCGGCAAACTATTTTGGTAATCCGGCAAAAAAGCTTTTTACAATTGGAATTACAGGAACAAAAGGCAAGACAACAACAACATATATGGTCAAGAATGTTCTTGACGCATGTGGAATTAAGACCGGTCTTATAGGTACTATTGAGACAATTATAGGAGATGAACATACGCCGGCATGCAATACGACACCGGAGTCTTACGATATTCATAAAAGTTTTGCGAAAATGGCTGAACAGGGATGTAAGGCTGTTGTAATGGAAGTGTCATCACAGGGGTTAAAGCTTGACCGTACTGCTGGAATTATGTTTGACATAGGTGTATTTACAAATCTTGAGCCAGACCATATAGGACCTAATGAACATGCATCATTTGAGGAATATCTTGAATGTAAGGCAAAGCTTTTTTCACAGTGTAAGGTTGGCATTGTAAATGCCGATGATGAACATACGCCAAAAATTCTTGAACATGCAACATGCAGTATCGAAAGTTATGGTATATCAGATAAGGCTGATATTCGTGCAAAAAATATAACGCTTTTCCATGAACCGGGAAAAATAGGACTTAGTTATGACTGTGAGGGGCTTGTGAACATGCCTGTTACATTAAAACTGCCGGGTAAGTTTTCAGTGTATAATTCACTGTGTGCAATAGCTGTTACGAGACATTTTAATGTGGATAAAGATACGCTTGAAAAAATGCTGTATGAAGTTAAGGTAAAAGGCAGAATAGAGATAGTTCCTGTATCTGACCGATTTACACTTATGATAGATTATGCACATAATGCAATGGCATTGAAAAGTATACTTGAAACATTAAAAGAATACAATCCTAACAGACTTGTATGTCTTTTCGGATGTGGCGGCAACCGCTCAAAGGAAAGACGTTTTGAAATGGGAGAAGTTTCCGGAAAGCTTGCTGATCTTACAATAATCACATCAGATAATCCAAGATTTGAGGAACCTCTTGATATTATTGAGGACATTAAGACAGGTATTTCAAAGACAACAGGAAAGCATGTTGATATTCCTGACAGAAAAGAAGCAATAAAATATGCAATAAAAAATGCACAAAATGGCGATATTATTGTTCTGGCAGGAAAAGGACATGAAGATTATCAGGAAATAAAAGGTGTAAAATATCCTATGGATGAGAGAGTTCTTATAAAAGAAGTTGTTAAAGAACTTGAATCAGAAGGCTGGAAAAGATAAAGCTGCAAAAATATGTGAAAGGGTGTGACGGATGTACGCAAATATTATTGTTGATATTTCACATGAACAATTAGATAAAACATTTCAATATCATGTACCCGATGCATTACTTTCGCAGATAGATACAGGAGTTATGGTTAATATTCCGTTTGGAAGGGGAAATCGTATTATAACAGGCTATGTTATAGAACTTACATCGAAAGCAGAGTTTGATGAAGAAAGAATAAAAGACATAGACAGTGTCGTTCCTAATCGTGTAAAAGCTGTTGAAGATATGATAAAGCTTGCAGCATGGCTTAAACATAATTACGGCGGAACTATGAATCAGGCTTTAAAAACAGTAATTCCTGTCAAAGAAAAAATCAGGCAGAAAGAAAAAAAGCATATAAAGCTTAATGTTACAAAAGAAGAAGCAAAAGAATTTATAAAAAATGCGAAGAGAAAATCACCGTCAAAGGAGAAACTCATAGAGTATCTTTCTGATAGAGAAGAAGCAGATATGGATGTGCTGAAAAATGAAACAGGCATATCGCTTTCGACAATAAAATCGTTGGAAAACGATGGAATAATACAGATTATTTCAAGGCAGCTATACAGGAATCCTGTAAAAGAAGATGAAATACAGGAAGATAAGATAAGCCTTAATAATGAACAAAAAAATATTGTTGATGATTTTATAGGTGATTATGATAGAGGAATAAGAAAAACATATCTTATTCATGGTGTGACAGGAAGTGGAAAAACTCTCTGCTATATCAATATGATTGAACATGTTGTCAGACAGGGAAAACAGGCTGTTATGCTTATACCTGAAATTGCATTGACATTTCAGACTGTAAAAAGATTTTATGACAGATTCGGTGAGAGAGTTTCAATTCTTAATTCAAGAATGTCCAAAGGGGAGCGTTATGACCAGTTTTTAAGGGCTATGAGAGGTGAGATTGATGTGATAATAGGACCCAGGTCTGCTTTGTTCACACCATTTTCAAATCTTGGACTTATAGTTATAGATGAAGAGCATGAAATGGCATATAAAAGCGAGCAGACACCATCATATCATGCAAGGCAGACGGCAATTCACATAGCCCAGACAAAAAATGCTTCTGTTGTGCTTGGCTCTGCAACTCCGTCGGTTGAAAGTTATTATAATGCAAAAAAAGGCATATATAAGCTTTATGAATTAAAGAACAGAGCTGCGGGGGCAGATATGCCGGACGTTGCCGTGGTAGATTTAAGAGAAGAATTAAAACAGGGGAACCGTTCGATATTTTCAAGAAAGTTAAAAGAACTGATTGAAGACAGAATAAGAAAAAAACAGCAGATAATGCTTTTTCTTAATAAAAGAGGTTATGCCGGTTTTATTTCATGCCGTTCGTGTGGTTATGTCATGAAATGTCCACATTGTGATATTTCTTTGACAGCACATAATAATGGCAGGCTTGTATGCCATTACTGCGGATATCAGACTGGGTCTGTTAAGTTATGTCCCAAGTGTGGTTCAAGATATATCTCTGGATTTAAAGCCGGGACACAGCAGGTTGAGGAAATGCTGAAAAAAACATTTCCGGGAATAAGAGTTCTCAGGATGGATATGGATACAACATCAGGTAAGGATGGGCATGAAAAAATAATTTCAGAATTTGCCGCTCATAATGCAGATGTGCTTGTAGGCACACAGATGATTGTAAAAGGTCATGATTTTCCAGATGTTACACTGGTAGGTGTGCTTGCGGCAGATATGTCTTTGTATACAAGCGATTTCAGGGCAGGAGAGAGAACATTTCAGCTGCTTGTCCAGGCGGCAGGGCGTGCCGGAAGAAAAAATCTTCACGGTGATGTTATAATACAGACATATACGCCGGATAATTATAGTATTGTGGCTGCACAAAAACAGGATTATGAAATGTTTTATGATGATGAAATATCATTCAGGAAACTTATGGGATATCCGCCGGTAATGCATATGCTTGAAGTAAAAATTTCATCAAAGAATGAAGGAAATCTTGAAAAATCATGTGATGATATGAAAAAATTTTCAGACATGGCAGACGATAAAAAGCTTTTTATAACAGGTCCCGTTGTTCCGCAGGTATATAAGCTCAATGATATTTATACACAGGTATTATATGTTAAGGCGGCTGATTATGAGAGGCTTACGCAATTTAAAGATAATATAGAAGTGCATGTAAAGGATAATATATTATATAAGAATGTAAGTGTACAGTTTAATTTTGATTAAGGAGGTAATGCATAATGGCATTAAGAAACATTAGAATACTCGGAGATGAGATTTTAAAAAAGCAGGCAAAAGAAGTTACAGAGATGACACCTAAGATTGAGGAATTAATCGATGACATGTTTGAAACTATGTATGATGCAAACGGGTGCGGACTTGCTGCACCACAGGTAGGAATAAGAAAAAGAATAGTTGTAATTGACTGCGGTGACCAGCCACTGGTACTTATTAATCCTGAAATTCTTGAGACAAGCGGAGAACAGACAGGTCAGGAGGGCTGCCTTTCTGTTCCCGGAAAAGTGGGCATTGTGACAAGACCTAATTATGCAAAGGTTAAGGCTCTTGATGAAAATATGGATGAAATAATTGTCGAGGGCACAGAACTTCTGGCAAGATGTCTCTGCCATGAAATAGACCATCTTAACGGAATAATGTATGTTGATAAAGCGGAAGGACCGCTTATGGATACAGAGGAGGCAGAAGAAAATTAATGAAAGTTGTATTTATGGGAACGCCTGATTTTTCAGTTGGTACATTAAAGGCAATTGTAGAAGCAGGACATGAAGTTGCAGCAGTTGTCACACAGCCTGATAAACCGAAAGGAAGAGGCGGTGCGATGAGTTTTTCAGATGTAAAGCAGGCAGCTATTGAACTCGGACTTTTAGTGCTTCAGCCGAAACGTGCAAGGGATGAAGAGTTTGTAAATGAACTTAGAAAGATAAATCCGGATGTTATAGTAGTAGTCGCATTCGGACAGATTCTTTCAAAAGAAATTCTTGATATGCCAAAATATGGATGTGTCAATGTTCATGCTTCACTTCTTCCAAAGTACAGAGGTGCATCGCCGATACAGTGGGCAGTAATTGACGGTTGTGAGTATTCCGGCGTAACAACAATGATGATGAATGAAGGAATTGATACCGGTGATATTCTTCTTGTTGAAAAAGTAAAGCTTGATAGTAAAGAGACAGGAGGAAGTCTTTTTGATAAGTTAAGCGGTGTCGGTGCTGCTCTTCTGGTGAAAACTCTTGATGAACTTGAAAAAGGCACAGTAAAGCCTGTAAAGCAGAATGAGACTGAAGCAACTCATGTAAAAATGCTTGATAAATCATTTGGTAATATAGATTTTTCAATGGAGGCTACAAGAATTGAGAGACTTATAAGAGGTCTTAATCCGTGGCCGAGTGCATTTACACATTTCAATGGAAAATTGTTGAAAATATGGGATGCGGATGTTTGTGATGATGTTGTTTGTGAATCATGTGAATCCGTTGTGAACGGAATGATAACACATGTGGACAACAATTCGTTTATCGTAAAATGTGGGGATAACTCGCTTAAAATCAATGAACTTCAGCTTGAAGGCAAGAAGAGAATGAAAACACAGGATTTTTTACGTGGAAATCATATTAATACAGGGGACATCCTTGGAAAATAAATGATTTTTGTGGATATATGTTAGTATTTGGATTTAAGGAGGTAGCAGCTTATGCCATATGGATATTACGGATATTATTTTGACCCGACATATATTTTGATAATTATTGCAGCTATTATATCACTTATTGCACAGTGGAGAGTTAATTCAGCATTTTCAAAATATTCAAGGGTGGCGAGCATGTCAGGAATGACAGGTGCACAGGCAGCAAGAATGATTTTGCAGTCAAACGGAATAAATGATGTGTCTGTACAGAGGATATCAGGTAAACTAACAGATCATTATAACCCATCTACGAAAGTGCTTAATCTTTCGGAATCTGTGTATGGTTCAACATCTGTTGCAGCTATAGGAGTTGCGGCACATGAGTGCGGTCATGCTATACAGCATGCAAGAGGATATTTTCCACTTTCTTTAAGAACTGCACTTGTGCCTGTTGCGAATATCGGTTCACAGCTCTCATGGGTATTTATCATAGTTGGTGCAATTTTAAGCTTTAACCAGACACTTATAACAATAGGTATTATTATGTTTAGTGCGGCCGTGCTTTTTCAGCTTGTTACGCTTCCTGTGGAATTTAACGCTTCTGCAAGAGCTCTTGAACAGCTGGAAAGTAATGGTATACTTTACAGGGATGAAGTAAGCCAGACAAGAAAAGTATTGTCAGCTGCTGCACTTACTTACGTTGCAGCAGCGGCTACAGCAATCTTGCAGCTTTTAAGACTTATAATTCTTTTTGGAGGAAGAGGCCGGAGAGATGACTGATAAAATGCAGGTTAATTTACGACAGGTAGCTATGGAAATACTGTATGAAGTACAGAAGAATAACGGACTGCTTCATGTTGTATTATCGGATGCTTTAAAGAAATACCAGTATCTTGATAAAAATGAGCGTTCATTTATCTCAAGACTTGTACAGGGAACAGAAGAAAGAAAAATAGAACTTGATTATATTATAGACAGTTTTTCAAAAACTCCTGTAAAAAAACAGAAAGATGTTATAAGAATTATTCTGGAAATGTCTGTCTACCAGTTAAAATATATGGACAGTGTGCCGGCTTCAGCAGTCTGCAATGAAGCGGTAAAGCTGGCTGTAAAGAAAAACTTTGGGACGCTTCGCGGTTTCGTGAATGGTGTTTTGAGAAATATAGCAAGAAATATTGATAATATTGAATATCCGGATAAAAGTACGAATACAGATAAATATTTATCTGTAAAATATTCAGTGCCGGAGGAGCTTGCAGGATATTTTCTTAAAAAATTCGGTGATAATGAAACAGAAGAAATGTTTGAAGCATTTAACAAAGATAAGTCAACATATATAAGATGTAATACAAAAAAGACAGATATTGCAGGTCTTACGGCTGCACTTGAGGCAGAGGGAGTTACAGTTACAAATGAAGGCATAGATAAAAGAATTGATTATGCTTTGAAAATATCAGGGTATGATTATCTTGGCGGACTGAAGTCATTTCGTGATGGCCTGTTTTTTGTGCAGGATATAAGTTCCATGCTTGCATCACAGGGCGGCTTTATTAAGCGGGATGCGTATGTTATAGATGTGTGTGCCGCACCGGGTGGAAAGAGTATTAATGCTGCTTTAATGGCTGACATCGGACATGTAAGTTCAAGAGATATAAGCGGGCGTAAAGTATCACTTATAAAAGAAAATGCTGAAAGACTTGGAATTGATAATATTACGTATAAAGTATGGGATGCTGTTAAAAAGGATGAAGAAAGTGTAGAAAAAGCAGATGTGCTTATATGTGACCTGCCTTGTTCCGGACTTGGAATTATAGGAAGAAAGCCGGATATAAAGTATAATGTTACATATGAAAAAATAAAAGAACTCGCTTTACTTCAGAGGAAAATACTTTCAACAGTCTGGGAATATGTAAAAAAAGACGGAATACTTATATATAGTACATGTACGGTTACTCCTGAGGAAAATGCAGAAAATACTGAATGGCTTGTGAATAATTATCCATTTGAACTCATTGGAAAACCTGAACAGATTATGCCTCAGGACGGCACAGGAGACGGATTTTACATAGCAAGGCTTAAAAGGACGGAATGACAATGGAAAATATTGATAACAGAATAGATATAAAGTCAATGACAATTGAAGAACTTGAAGAACTTCTTGTGTCAATGGGAGATAAGAAGTTCCGTGGAAAGCAGATTTTCTCATGGCTGCATGAAAAACTTGTTGTTTCATTTGATGACATGACTAATTTATCAAAACCGCTTCGTGAAAAACTTGAAGAAAAATGCAGAATTACAGCGTTAAAAGCAGAAACGGTGCAGGTTTCAAAAATTGACGGAACATCAAAATTTCTATTTGAATTATATGACGGCAATCTTATAGAAAGTGTTCTTATGAAATATCATCATGGTAATTCTGTATGTATATCTTCACAGGTTGGCTGCCGTATGGGATGCCGTTTCTGTGCGTCCACACTTGATGGCTGTGTGAGAAATCTTACGCCATCAGAGATGCTTGACCAGATATATACGATTCAGAAAATTTCCGGTGAGAGAGTTGATAATGTTGTAGTCATGGGTTCTGGTGAGCCAATGGATAATTTTGATAATATTATCCGCTTTTTAAGTCTGTTAAACAGTGAACAGGGACTTAATATCAGTGCGAGAAATATTACTGTATCGACATGTGGAATTGTACCTAAGATTATAGAGATGGCAGATAAAAAACTGCAGATAACGCTTGCAATATCGCTTCATGCTCCTAATGATGAATTAAGAAAAACGATGATGCCTATTGCAAATAAATATTCAATTGAAGAGATTATGGAAGCATGCCGGTATTATTTAAAGCAGACTAACAGACGAATTTCATTTGAATATAGTCTTGTAAAAGATGTTAATGATACAGAAGAGTGTGCACAGCAGCTGATATCGCTTGTGAAAGGGATGAACTGCCATATAAATCTTATTCCGGTTAATCCTATTAAAGAAAGAGATTACAGGCAGTCAGAGCAAAAAGCTATTTATGCTTTTAAAAATAAACTTGAAAAAAATGGAATAAATGTTACTATAAGAAGGGAAATGGGCAGAGATATTGATGGTGCCTGTGGACAATTAAGAAAAAGCTATATAGGCAAATGAATGTAAAGAATGGAGATAACAATGGAAGCATTTGCTTTGACAGATGTGGGGATTGAAAGAAAAATTAATCAGGATTATGTCTATTTTACCCTGAAACAGACAGGGCATCTTCCGAATTTGTTTATAGTCGCTGACGGCATGGGAGGACATAAGGCAGGAGACGTTGCATCAAGGTACACTGTTGATGAATTTGTATCTTTAATAGAAAATGCTACTGAAAAAGATGACATAACAGTTATAAGTGAGGCAGTTACAAAGGTAAATACGATGCTTCTTGAAAAGGCAAAAGAGTCACCTGACTATACAGGAATGGGAACAACTCTTGTTGTTGCTACGATTAAAGATGAAATGCTTCGTGTTGCAAATGTCGGTGACAGCAGGCTGTATGTTATAGGTACAGATGGCATACGCCAGATTACAAGAGATCATTCACTTGTTGAGGAAATGGTTTCTATGGGAGAAATAGACAGAAAAGAAGCAAGAACACATAAAAGGAAAAATATTATTACAAGAGCTATAGGTGGAGACAGTTATGTTGAACCGGAAATGTTTTGCGTAGAACTTATGCCGGATGATATAATTATGATGTGTTCTGACGGACTTACGAATATGATTGAAGACGAAGATATATTTAAGATTGTTAAACAGAATCTGCCGCTTGATAAAACAGCAGAAACATTAGTTGATACAGCTAATAGTAATGGCGGTAAAGATAATATTTCAGTCATTTTAATAAAACCTTAAAAGGTGAAACAGCAAACAGAAATGGAGAATTTTATGTTAAGAAAAGGAATGTTTTTGGCAGACAGATATGAAATTCTGGAACAGATTGGTACAGGTGGAATGTCTGATGTCTACAGAGCAAAGTGTCATAAGCTCAACAGATTTGTAGCAATCAAGGTCTTGAAAAAAGAGTATAGCGAAGATAAGACTTTTGTATCAAAATTCCGTGCAGAAGCACAGGCAGCAGCAGGACTTACACATCCTAATATTGTAAATGTATATGATGTTGGTGATGAAAATGGCATTTATTATATTGTAATGGAACTTGTAGAGGGAATTACCCTTAAAAAATATATAGAAAAGAAGGGAAAGATTCCATATAAAGAGGCTGTAAGCATTGCAATCCAGGTAGCAAAAGGCATGCAGGCGGCTCACAGCCATCATATCGTGCACCGCGATATCAAACCGCAGAACATTATTATTTCAAGGGATGGCAAAGTCAAGGTTACTGATTTTGGTATAGCAAAAGCAGCATCTTCAAGTACAATTACATCTTCTACAATGGGTTCTGTTCATTATATAAGCCCTGAACAGGCCAGAGGTGGTTATTCAGATGAGAGAAGCGATATATATTCATTTGGTATTACACTATTTGAGATGCTTACCGGAACAGTTCCGTTTGATGGGGATTCAACAGTTTCTGTAGCTGTACAGCACATACAGGAAGAGATTCCAAAGCCATCGACAGTTGCCGATGGTATTCCTGTAAGCATTGATATGATTGTACTTAAATGTACACAGAAAAAAACAGAGAGAAGATATCAGGATGCAGCAGAACTTATTGCCGATTTGAAAAAATCTCTTGTGGCACCTGATGAGAATTTTGTTAAGATGATGCCTGTATATAATGCACCTGGTCAGCCTGAAACAGTTCAGGCTGCAGAGGAAAGCAGCGAAAATAATGATGGACAGGAAAATCAGAATAGTGATGAAAGTATGGCAGAAAATAAAAAAGACAGTGAAGATATCGATGATGAATTATTAGATGATGAACTTCTTGACGATGATGACGATGAAGAAGATTCTGATTCCGATGATGACGATGAAGAAGATATTGACGATGAGAATAATGATAAACTTGATAAGATATTCAAGTGGATTGGTGCCGGAATTATAGCATTAATAGTTATTATAACAATATTTGTTGTTGCAAAACTTTTCATAGGTGGTTCTTCAAATAAAAAGGAAGAGGAAACAACAACTCAGGCACAGACAACTACAGCAGCTTCAAAAGAAGATGCTTCAAAGAAAGTTTCTGTTCCTAGTGTTATCGGTAAGACTGAGGAAGAAGCAAAGACAACACTTAATTCACTTGGTCTTGGATATAAGGCGACGTATCAGCCATCGAATACAATCCCTGAAGGAACAGTAATTTCACAGGGAACAAGTTCAGGTACAAAGGTAGCAAAGAATACAACAATAACACTTTCAATAAGTTCAGGTCCTGAAAGTTCATCAGTTCCTAATGTTGTTGGACAGGATCAGGTTGGAGCATCATCGCTACTTGAGTCTGCCGGATTTAAGGTATCGGTAAAACAGTCATACAGTGATTCAGTAGAACAGGGCAAGGTAATAAGCCAGTCACCTTCAGGCAGCACAACTGTATCACCGGGTTCAACTGTAACAATTACAGTAAGCCAGGGCAAAGAGACAAAGATGGTTACAGTGCCAAATGTTGTTGGTATGAATAGTACAGATGCACAGAATACTCTTACATCTTTAGGACTTAACTATAGTATCGTTGAGACAAAAGATACTAATGTAGAAAAAGGTAAAGTAATAAGTACATCTCCTTCTGCAGGACAGCAGGTTGAGGAAGGAACATCCGTTAAGATTTATGTAAGTAAAGGTCAGGAGACAACAACTGCTGCATCTGGAAACGGAGCAGGAAATAATAATTCCGGTTCAGGAAACAATACAGGAAATAACAGTCAGCAGCGTGCTGCAGGCAGTAACTAACAGAATATGGTTTACGGAAAAATAATTAAAGGTATTGCAGGTTTCTACTACGTTCATGTAGAGGCCTGCGGTATTTATGAATGTAAAGCAAAAGGAAACTTCAGAAATAAAAAAATCAAACCGCTTGTAGGAGATAATGTACGTATTGAAATAATTGACGAAGAAAATTTCAAAGGCAATATTGAAGAGATACTTGAGCGGAAAAATGAGCTTATACGTCCCGCTGCGGCTAATATTGACCAGGCACTGCTTTTATTTGCAATTAAAGACCCTGCTCCAAACCTGAATCTGCTGGACAGATTTCTTGTTATGATGGATTACCAGAATGTACCTGTTATAGTATGTTTTAATAAAGTGGAACTTGTAGACGAAAAAGAGCAGGAAAGGCTTCGCAGCATATATGAAAAATGTGGATGCCGTGTTTTATTTATGAGCATATACGAGAATAAAGGCGTAGATGAATTAAAGAAACTTCTGCATGATAAAACAACAATTCTTGCAGGACCATCAGGTGTTGGTAAATCGTCATTTACTAATATTTTACTTGAGTCAGATACAATGGAGACAGGCGGAATAAGCAGAATCGGAAGAGGAAGACATACTACAAGGCATTCAGAGATATTTAATATGTATGGAAAGTCATATATATGTGATACACCGGGATTTACTTCACTTATGCTTCCTGAACTGGAAAAAGAGGATTTAAGATATTATTTTCCGGATTTTGAAGAATTTGAGGGTAAATGCAGATTTAATGGCTGTGTTCATGTAAATGAGCCGGGATGTGCGGTTAAAATGGCTGTTGATGAGGGAATACTAAGCAAAGACAGATATCAAAGTTATGTCACTTTGTATGAAGAGTTGAAAAATAAAAAGAAGTATTAATTTCTTTTGAAGAACAAGGAGAAAATTATGAATATTTTATCGCCGTCTATTCTTTCAGCAGATTTTACCAAGCTGGGAGAAGAGATTGAGACAATAGATAATGCCGGGGCAGAATATATCCATGTTGATGTAATGGATGGAATGTTTGTTCCGAGCATTTCTTATGGAATGCCTGTTATAAAGTCAATAAGAAAATCAACAGGCAAAGTCTTTGATGTTCATCTTATGATAAGCGAGCCAATAAGATATATTGCTGATTTTGCTGCATCAGGAGCGGACATGATTACTGTTCATGTTGAGGCGTGTTCGGATGTTGTTGCAACAATTGAGAAAATAAGAGAGTATAAGCTCAAAGTTGGTATAACCTTAAATCCGGACACACCGGTATCAGCTATAAAACCTTATCTTAACAGAGTTGATATGGTATTGATTATGAGTGTTAATCCGGGATTTGGAGGGCAGAAGTTTATTACTTCATCTGTCGATAAGATAAAAGAAGTCAAAAGATTAAGAGATGAGTTGAATCTTTCATATGATATCGAGGTCGATGGCGGAATTAATATTGACAATCTGGCAACGGTTCTTGAAGCAGGTGCCAATGTCATTGTTGCAGGTTCTGCAATTTTCAGAGGTGATGCCGCTGAAAATGTTAAGAAATTTAAGAGTATTATGAGTGTATGGTAATATTTTATGATGAGTCCTGTGACGGTTCTGACAGGACTCAAAATTAATTATGTAAATTAATAAAAAAGTGTTGATATTTACAAAAAACATGTATATAATACAAATAGGAACAGATAAAGTTCTCTTCATCATCTATGATGAGTCCTGTGACGGTTCTGACAGGACGGTAAAATAAAAATTGACCGAGTGATGAGTCCTGTGACGGTTCTGACAGGACGGTAAAATAAAAATTGACCGAGTGATGAAGCTGATTACGAGAGGCTTATAAAAGTCTCTCGTTTCTTTTACCCTGCTTAATCAAGCAGATATTTCCCAAAGGAGAAAATTGAATGATATTATCTGAGAATGATTATCAGATTCTAAAATTGACGGATGCATTTTATAAGGCATATCCTAATCCGCCATATAGAGAGATTTTAAAGAAAAAACAGAGAGCGTATAATTGTTTATTGTTTCAGACTCATTATAATTATTTTATATGTATTCCATA
>ULOI01020216.1_pt1 | contig 23699 bp, 42 predicted proteins | sample 1952231 | NCBI WGS metagenome assembly ULOI01 (sample SAMEA4835593, study PRJEB28245) | human gut metagenome | biome: gut microbiome; material: fecal sample | place: Denmark | collected 2008
ATCTTTCTTCATCTAGCCATTCAACTCCATCTTCAACATAATTTAATCCAATTGCATTAAATAATTCAGAGTATGTTGTTCTACTCACTACACTACCATCGCACAATAGCCAACCGTTTGGAATTGTATCAGAAGCAAAAGCTACTATTGAACCAATTGGTAACGTGTCGCCGCCAGGTTTTAATACTAGCTCTTTATATGTTTGTGTTGTTTTATCATATATTTTCATAGTTTAACCTCCTATTATATATTTTTTGTGTATTTTAATATTCCCCAACCTGATTTTCCTTTTGGATATCCATAATTTTGATTTATATATAATCTTTTTGTATTGGTATTAAAATAACAAGAAATTGCTTCGTTATTATAGCTGTAAGGAATATCATATTCTTCATTATTAACTTTAAATCTTAATTCTTTATATATAATTGTATCTACTGTATTATCTAATTGTGCAATAGATTCCCATGTACCTAATGTTGTAGGCAAAGTAAACTCAATTCTTTTTAAATATACTCTTTTTCCATCGATATACTCATTTGTAGCAACTTCTTGTCCTGTTATTATGTTTGTTTTAATACCATTATTAACAGCTTGAACGCTTGGTACTGTATTTTCACTATTACTACTTAAGTTTTGTTCAACTTTTGCTAATTCAACTGAATTTTCTCCATCGAAATCACTATCTTCAATTAATATTACTTCTGTTCCCTCTTGTTCTTCTCCAACATATCCAATTTCTTTTTTACCACTTCCATAGCTTTTAAAGTCTGTTTCATCGTAATAATATAATTCTTTATGCTCTAAGTCTGCGTACAAATATAAATTGCTTGGATTTTCTCCTTCTGTTTCCCATGTATTAGTTACAATTGCTGTATATATTTTTGATGTTGTTGTATTGTAGTATTTATCACCCACAGCACATGTCGAAGGTGCTGTATCAGATACCGTTAATAGTTCAATTGTAGGTTTTCTGTTTTTTATAGCTTTTGCAGCATTTTGTTGCATTTTATTTAAATTTTCAGAATTTATTGGCGTAGTTTTGCTTGGTAAATTTTCAAAAACTATTACTTCCATATCATCCATTTTTATTTATCCCCTTTCGTATTTTATTTTTAAATCAACATTTCCTCTTTTTTCAAGTGAAATGGCTTGTAAATATTGAGCGCCAGTATCTTTAATTACTAATTTTCTATCATTTATAACATCTTCATAAGTTGCATCATCTTCGGCAACTTTTTGAAACAATTTAAATTTTAATATTAAATAGTTAAAAGATTTTAAATCCGGATATAAATCTTCGCTTGGATATAAATCATTGCTTGGATATAATCCTTTGGGTGACCATATGTTTTTTATTGAAAATATATTTTCATTTACTTCATAATTTCCATCAATATCATATTCCAATTCTATATTTTCAGGTGTATTTCCAAATCCAAAATTTGTTAACTTTGCATATGAATTATTATATATCGTAGTGCTTAAGTCTCCATTTGTAAACGTTTGAGCTGGAAGTAAACCAGGTATATTGTTTGGATATAAATGAACAGGAGCTTTTATTTTTTCATGTAAACTTGTAAAAATCGCATCTGTGGATATTTCATCTATTCTTGTAATTCTTATCTCTTCGCCGTCTTGTATGTATATATCGTAATTAGATACATCCAAAACAGCTAAAGTTTTTGCTGCGTAAGAAAATGTTGCAGAAAAACCTAACCAATGTATCTTTTTTCCGTTATAATCACTTATTTTTATATTTTGAGCAGTTTTTTTATTATAGTCATAAATATAATTATCTTCTGTATAACAAACATACTTGTTTGTTATTTTATTTTTTGAAGCTACTGTTTCAGTTGACGTATTAAGAATACAAATATCAAATTCACTATTCATAATAGTTGAATTTTCATTAATATTTTTAAAATCACTAAATTTTATTAGGCAATGAGATAAATTCTTTGAATAATTAAAATGTTTATATTGATTTATAAGACTTAATGCATAATTTTCAAGCAAAGTATTCAAAATAAGATTTTTAAAGCAATACTCTTTTTTCCCTATTTGTATATTTACCATTACGTTTTTTATTTTAGCCATTTTCTGTCACCTCATGGATTTCTTTAATTTTTTCTTCTACATATTCTGAAATAATTACAGTTTCAACTTGCTCATTATTTTCTTGTTTTTCTTTTTCTCTGAATAAATCAATAAAATTTTCTAAAACATCTGAACTTCTTAAAGTTATATTCCAATTTTCAACGTTTGAATGTGTAAAAGTTATATCTGTTATAATATATTCTCCTTGTGTTAAAAATTTAGGCAAATCAACTCTGATGATGTCACCAATACTTAAATTCTTATTTTTATCAAATTCTAATTTTAAAATATTGGTTTGATTTGAATTGTTATACATCATACTTCTTACTTCAGAAACTAAATCATCTACAAAGAACCATCTTTCATTCATATCAACAGTTTTTTCTATTACACCAGATTTTGTAATTTTTCCTTTGTTTAACTCGATTTCTTGAGAATTAACAAATTTCATTGTCTTATATTCTAAAGCAGTTTCACTCTTTAACGTTTTTATTGTAACTTGTTGTTCCCCATTATAAGTAAGCCCTGTTATTAAATTTTTAAAGAAATCATCCCTTTTAAGTACAATTATCTCTTTATCATTTCCAGAAAAACTTATTCCTGTTGAAATTTTATATTCATTTTCAGTTAAAGTTATAGAGTATTCTTTATTATTGCTTAAAATAATGTCAAAATTATAATACTCAGTTGAACGTGAATGTGTATCACTTTCTTTTATTTTTCTAATAGTTTCCTCCGATATATCAATAGGATATTTAAAATCTATACTATCTCCTTTTTTTAAAGTTCTTGTTTCAAATAAAGGTTTATTGTTTAATTTATCATCATAATTAGAATAATACCAGCTACTAAAATATACTCTTGCATTTTTCACATTAATTACATTTGCATAATTTACTGCTTCTACGCTAGGTGTTATACTTAATAACCCTTCTACTTTTTCATTATGAGTTAGTGTCATTTTAGGTAACAATCCAAATTGATAATCTATAGAATTTATATAAATACCTTTGTTTTCATCTATATACCACCATAAGCTTTCTGTATTAGATAAGCTGTTCATTACAAATTCAGTTGTTTGCATTAAAAAATTAACTGTTTTCTGTCCATTTCTTACATGTAATTCTTTTATTTCAAAACCATCTAAAAGAAGAGGGCTTAAAGCCCTCCTTATTACTTCTTCTAATTTATATGTACCAATTACAGTCACAACTTTATTTGTAGCCATTTGCATAGGTGATAATAGATTGATTTCAAGCTCTCTAAATTCGTTATCACTTTGTTTCATACTAGGTAGAGTAAAACTATTAACATATCCAGTATAAATTACTGTATTATTTTTCTTTATTTGTACTTCTTGATACTTAATAGGTAAGTCTTCTAAAGTTCTATTAGTAAAATCTATATTTATATCTGTAAATGTAACTTGCCTACTCGATTTATTTAAAGTATAACTATTCAATATTTTAAATTTTTTATTACTATATTGTAAATAAGTCATATTATACCCCCGAAACTCTTAAAGTTTGCGACATATATGGTGAAACACTTTGTCCTACTTTTCTTCCATCTAAATACACATCGGATCTTGATTGGTTTAAGCTTACATTTAAATTTCTATTTACATTTGCTGTTGTACTTAAGTTAGCACTTAATCTTTGTGTTTCAAAATTAACTGCAGAACTCATTTTTTCATATATATTTGATATATCTAATCCATTTGCAATTTTTTCTGATAAATTCTTGCTCGCATTATATAGTTCAGGTGAACTTGCATTCAAAGTTTTTGTTAGCCCTTTTATCATATCAGGCATCCAAGTCTCATATTCTCTAAGCGGTCCTTTATCTGGCCTAGAAAAGTGTAAAAATTCCCTAATTTTACTACCTACATTTTTTGCTGCGTCTCCTATATTTCCCAACATTGACTTTATTCCATTAATAAAACCTTGTATCATATCTTTTCCCCACTGCAAAGCCTTGCCTGGTAATTCTTTGAGTACATTCCAAATTGCTTGAATTATTTCAAATGCAGCCTGTGCAATGCTAGGCAAACAATTTATAATTCCATTTGCTAATTTTACTATCAATTCCCATGCAGCTTGTACAATTTTTGGAGCATTTCTTATTAAAGCTTCTAGCAATTTTTGAATTATAACAGGAGCCTTTTCTATCAAAATAGGTAAAGCTTGTATAAGTCCATCAGCTAATCCGCATTATAAGTTCTATTGCAGCATCTATAAGTAAATCTATATTATCTAGTAGTGTCCCTACTAAAGTAAGTATACACTCTATAGCCATAGGTATAAGCGTTGGCAACATTTGTGCTATACCTAATACTAATTGCGTCAACATTGCAATTCCTGCTTGTAATATTTGTGGTAAATAACTCAATAATCCTGTTATAAAGGTTTGTATTACCTGCAAAGTTACAGGTATTAATTCTGGTAGTATATTTATAATTCCTTGTATCAAGCTATTTAAAATATTGCCTGCACTTTCCATCAAACTTGGTAAATAAGTTATTATACCTACTATAATGTTATTTAATAGCTCTTGACCTAATTTTAATAATTCAGGCAGAGCTTTTGTTATATTTTCAATTATAGACGGTATAGCATCATTCACTATTCTTACTACATTTTTAACTACATCTGTAGCAGTATCAACCACTTGACTTAAATCTCCTGAGCCACTCAAGAAATTATTCCAAGATGCTGACATTGATGCAAAACTTCCTTGTAATGTTGAAGAAGCTTCTTTTGCAGTTGTTCCAGTTACTCCTAATTCTTCTTGAATAACATGTATTGCAGTATATACATCACTTAAATTATTTATATCATATTTAACACCAGTTAGTTTTTGTGCATCTTTTAATAATCTTTCCATTTCGGTTTTAGTTCCACCATAACCTAACTTAAGATTATCAAGCATTGTATAATTTTGCTTAGCAAAACCTTGATATGCAAATTGTATAGATTCCATTGATGTTCCAAACTTATTTGCATTATCTGACATGTCTTTTAATGCCATATCTGCAACATCAGCAGCTTTACTTGTATCTCCACCTAAGCCTTGTAGTAAACTTGCTGAAAAACTTGTTACTGTTTGCATATATTCTGACGCACTCATGCCAGCAGTTTTATAAGCATTTTCTGCATTTTTAATTACTTTACTTGCATTATCTTTAAAAAGTGTTTCTACACCACCTATTTGCTGTTCAATTTCTCCTCTAGCATTTACACTTGCAGTTACTAAACCAGCAAAAGCAGTACTCACCGTACCTATTGCAACAGTAACACCTTTTAAAGCTGTTCCTGCTATATTTCCAATTTTACTTAGTCCACTTTTTAGTCCATCATTGTCCAATTTAGTATCAATTGTAATTGAACCATCACTTGCCATATTCTCACCTCATTTCAAAAGATAAGTCAGGCTCATAAGGCTCAATTTAAAGACTTTTTATTTTTATTTCTATTTCCTTTTTACAGTTTTTACACAAAAAAAAGATGCCTTTAGAATAAGCATCTTCATTATATTTTATTATTTTTTTCCCACAATTAGGGCATTTATACCATTTTTTCATTTTAAACTTTCCAACTTTTTCCGCAATTTTGACATACTGCCATTGAACCATTTTTCACTTTAGAGTTTTCTTTTCGACTTGGAACTAAAAGCCATAGCCCACAAGTACATAATATTAACATTCCTCTTGTAATTGCATGCAATATACCAGTATGATTAGTTTTTATTTTAGTATTTACTACCTGCACATTTACATTTTCACTTCCACATTTTTGACACTTCATAATAAAACAACTCCTTTACAAATATATTAATATATTAGCACGTTTTGTCACAAAATGTTGTCAAATTTTGTCGAACGATATATTTTTACCACAATTCTTCTGCAAAATCTGCTTCTTTTTCTTCTTCTGTCCTCATGTCAGATAAGTTATATAATCTTTTTAATTTTTTATATCTAGCTTTTTCCTCTTTATCTTTTATTTTAGATAAATCAATTGCTCTATATCCCATTATTTCTACAAAATGTGTATTTTTATTTAAACTATTAAATAAAGCTTTAAATTTCCACCAATGCAAATATTTTATATTATTTAAGTCTATTTTATATTGCTCCATGAATGCACTATAAATATATTCATCATCAAACTCATAGCTATAAATTTGTTTTTTTTTATTCTTTCTATCTTCACTATTATAATATTGTTTTATTTCTTTTCCACATCTATAAAACCATAAAATATCATCTATTGCTTGTCTTATATCTTTTATTTTATCTAAATCATAATAATATAATCTTAATGCCTGCATTATTTTATCTTTTTCATTTATTTTCCTATCTTGCATTAGTAGTTCAAATTTAATACTTTCTCTAAAGTCTGTCCTTATTTTTAATCCAGTTTGTGTAAAGCAAGGTAATTTATCTAATAAAATATTTTTATTCATTAGTTCCTATTTCCTTTGTGATTTTTACTATAACGTCTTTGTTCTCTATTTGGTTGATATCTATCATATGTAGCTTGTAAACCTTTTTGTTGTTCTACTTTTTCTTTTATTACTTCCTCAAAAACTTTTATATGTTCCTCTAAATTATTTTTATTTCCAAATAACTTTTGAGAAATACCTACTCCAAATACATTATCAAAAAAATTATTAATTATTTTACATTCTTCTCTTATACACTCGGCTAAAGACATCTTTTGTTTCCCTTTTTCTTCACATTCATGTTTTAATTTTTCAGCTTCTTTCTCAAATCTTTCAATATCATCAGCGTCTAATAAATTAAACTCTACTTCTATTCCTTTTTTTTTCATTTTACTACTCCTTTATACAAAAACAAGTGCAGATTTTATTCTGCACTCTCTTAAGCACTTATTGTAGCTTTTTTTCCATCTTCGCTTATTGTTGCTGTTACTTTTTTAAAAGCACCTTTTGCTTTTAAAGAGCCACTGTATGTGTAAGCTTCTGTACTATCTCCATCAGAATCCGGTACTACTGCATAGCTTCTTACTCTTGCTTCATATCCTCCACTTGTTGTCGCTTTAGACTTGTCTACGACTAATACTTTTACTGTAGCGTCATCTCCAGTTAGCTCATCATCAGTTATTTTAGCAATTTTTTCATGAACTGGATTTCCACTGTATTGGTCAAACGCATACGCTTTTTCTTCAGAATAACCTGTTACATCAGTTGTTTCACTTTCTTCATCGACATATTGTCTACTATATTCTTTTGGATTTTTAGATGTAGATATTTCAGTAAATTTGCGCATTCTTTGAAAATCTTCTGCTTCTGATGTTCCTACATCCATAAAAGCAATTTTATCACTTCTTTTTACTATTTTTTCTGACATTTTTGTTCCTCCTATTCTTCATCATATTGACAATTCATTTGTATAATATAAATTGCCGTAGTTTCAGTTTTTTGTAATAAGTATCCGTGGACTTGTACAAGTCACTTCTCTTATTCCATCAATTTTAGGTAGATTATCTAAAACATTTTGTTCTTCTACCCATTTCATAAAATCTTCACAAAATTTAGAATTTGCCAAATTAATTATTGCTTTACTTGATAGTGGGGCTTGTACAGAAAAATCAAATGCAATTTGTTTGACTTTGCTTCCATCAGTATATTTCTTTACAATTGGATTAACTGGTGTTTGATCTATTGAATAACTTTGTGGTTTATCTTTCAAATAATCTACATTTATTTTACCGCCATTTAATGAGGGACATATTTCAATCCACTCTTTTATTAGTTGCATCTTAGATTTTTCCATTATATGCCTCCTTTTTTTATAAAGTTTTTTATATTTTTACAAATTTCTTTTCCTCTATCATTCCACATACGTTTATCCCATTTTGCACCACGTTTAGGTGCACCGCTATATTTTAAATTTTTATTAGTAACTTTTTTTGGCGCTTTTCCAACCATAACTTTCCCGTGGTATTGATAGCGTGAATATGGAGAATTATATTTTATAGAATGATTATTAGGATGACTTTTATTATTTTTTAAAGTGCTCTTTCGAAAAGGAATATAAGGATCAGAATAACGTTCTACTTCATTTCTTAAAAATAAATTAACTGCTCCATCTTGTTGCAAACCATGTCTTTTAAGGATTTGATCTATTGGATTTAGCTTTATTTTTACTTTAAAATTTCCACTTGACATTATTCAGCAACTCCTATTTTAAAATGTTGTAATTTTCCTTTTCTATTATCATCTACACTCACAACCTTAAAAATTTGATATTTTCTCATCAGACTATTAAAATCAAATTCCTCATTAATTACTCCTTTGATTATATAATCATCTGTTTTAATATCTATATTTTCCGTTGTAGGTATGTAAATTGTTCCTGTACTAGCTGTTTGAACACCTTTATCAACTTGATTATTTTTTTTATTATGCCTAAAATAGACTTGCTTAAAATGTATTATAGAAACACTCTCATCATCTTTAAAATGATATACGGTTATTTGATGTATAAAAAATTTCTTATTCATAATCACTTACCTCTATATAGTAAATAATTACTATCTTTTCCTACTACATCCCATAGTTGCTCTTTTAAAACAATCTCTTTTTTATTAGCATATTCTTTTTTTATTTCATCAGGTGTAGAGTATGTTTCACTCCATCCTTCTATATTTTGCGATTTTAAATTTCCTATTTCAGATAGTTTTACATTTTGCTCATTAATTAAGTCAATAATTAAGCAAGTAGCATATTTTACTTGCCCAGGAATATTGTTTATATCAATTCTTCCAAAAGTTCGTATATTAATATAACTACTTGCCTCTATTACTAGTCTATTAAAGTCATCAGGTATGCTATCAGCACCTAACAACTTAATATATTCTTTTTCGTCTATGTATTTAAGCATACCTTATCAACTCCTTATTCTCTTAAGCAAAATCTACTAATAAATCTTTATCAAGCTCTTTTATACCATATATAATATCAAAAGAAACTTTATCAGTTTTAGTTTTAGAATCATAATCAAATACAACCCTAACTGCTAAACCATTAGCAGATGCGATTGCAGCTTTAGCTGCTCCTTGTGGAAGCTCTAGTTGTCTTGTTACTAATGCAAGACCATTTCTATGGAAACCAAGAGAATGAGCTTTATTTACTATTGTAGCATCAACTGCAGTAGTTATACCAAAAGGTATTTTTTCTGTTACATTTAAAGTTCCAGCACCACTTGCTAATGTTACATCTTCTGCACATTCAAATAAATATCCATTAACAATAAGTTTATCTCCAGTTTTTATTGTTCCTGTTGCTGCACTTCCATCAGAAATTGTAAATTTAGTATCACCTTTTGTACAAGTTACTTTATAAGATTTTACTGTTCCTGCTGTTTCAGAATTATTTTGAGGTGCATTTTGGCTCATAAATGAGTTCATTGTATAAACTCTTCCGATTTCTGATTCTTTTAAAGCTTCAGAATCTCCTTTATAACATTGTTTAGCAAAGTTGTCTAAAGTATTATATTTATATAGTGTATCTACTGCTAAAACAAGATTTCTTTGTTTATCTCTTGGTGCTTTTTTATTATCTAATGCTTTAGCAACATTAGCAATATCTTTTATTTCAGGTGTTGTAGATACAGATACCTTTGAACCAGCTTTTTCAATACCCACTGTTAATAAGTCAACATCTACTGCTTGAGCAATAGCTGATAACGCTGGTGTAATAACTTGTTCGCTAAAATCTTTTATATCTAAAGTCATTTCTTTAGATGATACAGGAACTGTTACATCTCTATATCTATCCATTTTTACTGGGACTGAACCTTCTGAAATTTCTTGTTCTTCTGTTTCTCCTATAAAGTTTTTAGCAACAAATTTTGCAGGCTTTCTTACTGTTATAGTATCACCTACATTTACAAACTCTTTTGAATAATCTCTATGAACTAAATTAGCCATAGTTAAATTAGATTCTAAAACCATTAATGCTTCTTTAGCAATAATTTCTGGTGTTAATATTTTATTTCCCATTTTTATACCTTCTTTCTATTAATTTTGTTTTCTCCAAGCTTTATATGTTTCGTAGTCCATTTCATTAGGATCGCCTGATATAATGCCTGGTTGTGAACCCGGTGTTTTATCAGCAAAATTTGGCTTTGGTTTTGTATCTGTAAAAGCCTCAGAATATTGTTCTTTAAAACCTTTTACTAATTCTTCTCCACCAAGTAATGTATCTCCATCGAATTTTAGTTCTTTTTCTTTAATTCTAGAGATAACTTCTTTTTTGTAAATATCATTTTTTAAATTTAATGTATTTACATATTTATCGAGCTTATTGTTATATTCCATTTCTGAAATTTTTGCTTGATAATCTTTTTCTGCCGTTTCAAATTTTGTTTTGTAATCTTCAGCAGATTTTTTGATAGCATCTATATCCATAGATTTATAACTATCAATTTCTTTGTTTGCATTAGTTAATAATTCTTTTGTATTATTAACTTCAGCCTCGAGAGTTTTTACTTTTTCATTTGCCTTGTTGATATCCTTTCCATTTTCATCCATTATTTGGTCAATTACAGTATCTTCAAGACCTAATCCTTTTAAAAATTCTCTTTTCATAATTTGATCCTTTCTTTTGCTACACTTTATTACGCTGGTCGTATCAGCTTGCTCACGTAGATTTACGTCATTGCGGACAAACAAAAAGAGACTAGAATTTTACTTCTAATCTCTTAATAACTATATAAAAAAAGAACTAGATTTTACTCTAATTCAATTTATCCTTAATATTATTATACCAATAACTAGACTTATCAATATCACGTTTTGGGCAATCATACTTTTTCGCATATCCATATTCTTTTGGTCTATCTCCATATACTTTACATTTAAATCCTTCTTCAAAATTCTTACATACTTTGCATATTGGTGTTATAACGTCAAAATGTGGATCATTTTCTATACTCATACTATTACTTACTTCTTTTTTCATTCTAATGCCTCCATATCAAAATAATATTTGCCATCTTTATAAATAATATTATTAACAAAAAATTTTGTATTTCTTTTTAATAAAACTTCATCTTGATATTTATATTTTTCAGTTGCATAATCTTTTATTTCTATAGCTCCTTTATATCCTTTAGGTAGTTTGATACTCATGATAATATTTCTTCCTTGATCTTCTGCTTTAATTTTACTTGTTGATACAAAAGCTCTATCACTTATAATCTGATTTTTTAAACCTAATATTACCGATTGATCTACACTTTTGTTATTTTCAAACCCTTTCAAACTTTGAATTATTGTTCCTCTATAAACATTTGTTTCATTCAATAAAGGCTCTGCTTTTTGTATTACAGAATCAAGAATATCAATTTTACTTTGAATATCTGAAGTTATATTATTAAGTCTTATTGCTTTATTTATATTTGTAGCATCAAATCTTGTATAATTTTTGATAGTATTTTTCTCTTTATCTGTAAGTATTATATTACTTTTATCATTAATTTTCAACTCTTCCAATTCTTCATCGGTATATACTCTACCCATTCCTTCATAATATGGAAACATTGAATGTCTACAATTCCAACCACCTAACCCAGGACCTGTACCATAGCCAGTAACTTTAACTAAACTAGGATATTTTTTACTTTTACCACTTCTACTGTATATTTTTCCTTGCCATTCAGCATGTTCAGGTCTAGCTCCACTATGTGCTGTAACTTCTACTAAATCGCAACCGCATTTCTTCTGCTCTTAATTCTTGCATTTTCAAACAAGTTTGATTTACTCCAGTCATTACAGCACGCTTTACTGCACTCTTTATATTTAATCTGTATCCACTATCATATTCTACTTGTACACCATCACCAAACTTTTTTACAGCTTTTTTTATTGCTGTATTATAATCAAAGGCACCACTTGATATTTGCATATATGCATCGTTGCACACTTCAATAAATTTTTCTTGACTAGTATTTGCAGTTGTAAGTGTTAAATTATATAAACTACCATTTGTTTTATTCAAAGTATTTTTTAAGAGATTTAACATTGTAGTTTGTTGCTTTATAGGTATAGGATTTAATCCTTGCTTTTTATATATTTTATCATCATATTTTAAAGCCTCAATAGCACTATTTTCAAATGTTTTCTTTACTATTTTTTCACTTACTCCACTATATTTTGCTACTTTTTCTATAATATCATCATATAATAAACCAGCTTCCTGAGCCACTCGTATTTGAAATTTAGCACTTTCTGTCATTTCAAAATCAGTGCTTTTTAATCTTCTTACTATATCTTTTATTATGCTATTTTCTAATTTAGAATATAAAACTATTGCTGCATCTGCAACGTGTAAAAGTGTTTCAGGAGTTAACATTATATCACTCCTCGCTAAATATTTCATTTTCAGATTTTTCTTGTTTTATTCTATCAAGCTTTTCTTGTGCTTGTTCTTCTGTAAGTCCATATCTCCACATTAAATAGTCTAATTTGCTACCAAGTCCAAGGTTAGTCTCCTGCAACCTTATTCTTTGTTCAGACTCTGTATCAACAATTATACTATCATCCCATTCAGCAGATACTTCATATTCACCTGCAGGTGCTAATTCATATAAATCACAATATACATCTAAAATATATACAAGATGTTTCAATGCTTTCTCTAAGCTATTTTGCATTTGTGATACAGAAGCATAAGAACGTTGCTTACTTGCATTTATCTCTGTAGCTGTCTTATCAACTGTATTTGGGTCAGAAATAGTTCCATATGCTAAATTGCATTGAAACTCAATTTCTTGTTTTATTTTATTTAATCCACGTATAAATCCCTCATCTCTTAAAGTCGGACTAAATTCTTTATAGAATCCATCTTCTCCAGTGTTTAATGTTTTTACTATTTTACTTCTTCTTTCTTTTCCTTCTTGATTTCTTAATGCATCAATGTCAGCATATACACTTCTTTCAGCACTTTCATATTCATAATCAAGTCTGCTTGCTTGTATATCAGCTTTTCTTATACTATCAATTGCTTTATGATACACAGATGGTCCTAAACAAGATTTAGTATCTATATTATTACTTAAAGGTACCTTATAATAAGCAAATAAAGGTCTTTCTATATTTTGTATAATTGTTTTTTCAGATAATTCACTCCATTCTGTAACTTCAGATAAAGAACTAATTCTGCCTAACATAGTACTATTATAGCTTTCGGTTACATATACTTTATTCTCTATAATATAATCTGTGCCTTGTAACGTATGTGTTTCAAGCCTAGTATATATCTTATCCCCTTTTGTAATTTGACTACTAAATACCATGCTTGTTATATTACCTGCACTATCAAATTTAAGAGGTTTACAATCTGTTTGGGGTATATAATCTATGTAGAATTTATTTGCCTTGACATATGGCTTGAAAAAGCCTCCGCCTACTGCGTTAAACAATGCTAATTCTGATTTTAAATCTTCTAATACTTTTTGATAATGTTGATTGATATAATCTGCCCTTGTACTGCCTGTAACTTCAGATTTCATTTCTAAAGTAATAAGTCTTGCAAATTCTTCAGCTATACTTGCTCCTAATTGTAAACTTCTTACTTCTTCATTTAACCAAGGAGCATTATTTGTAAATATCTTTAACCATAAATTCATTGCTCTATCCATTTCATTTGAAATTGCTGTTTTTACTTTTAACGCATCTTCTATTGTAGACTTACTTAACATCTTGTCTATCCCCCTTAAAAACCATCCTTTTATTTTTTCAAACATTTATAACACCTCATGCTACTTTACTTGTTGCATATCTCATATAACCTTTAATATGCTTTTCAAAACTATATTCAAATGCATCTAATGTATCAATATCAGATGTACCATCGTCGAGTCTCTCATCTTTTCCTTGCTCTTTGGGTTTATCATTCCATACTGCATTTTCAAATGCATCTTCTAAAGTTTTACAATTTCTAGTCATAAAAAAAATACCACATGCCATAAGCATTGTAGTACACCTAATTCTGTCTATTATTTCATTTTTTATACTGTTTCTAACAATAATATGTGGAAACTCTTTATAACACATTTCTTTTATTCCATTGATAAGTGTTTGCTCTGCACTATCAGGATAAATATAATCTACTTGACCATATAAAAATTGAACTTGTATTATAAACTCTTTTACTATTTCTATTAATTGTTTAGGAGTTACACCTTGAGCTGGTATTCTTTTACTTATTAATGATGTAAGTTTAGAATAATTCCTTTTTATTCCACTTGCAACTAAAGTGTGCGCAGAGCCATTACCACCAAAGTCCATTCCAATTTGTATGAAGTCATAATCAGGTTCATCAGTATAAAAGCGTTCTTTATTATTTATATACACTTCATATATAGCGCCCTCAGCTGTACACCATAAACCTAATATATTACGTTTAAAGAATACACCTGTAAACATTCTTTTATATCTATCTTTTACTGCCTCAGATAACGTTAAATTGTCTTCCATAGTAAAATGTAAATATAAAAGTTTCTTTTCTTCTAACTTATCCACAAATTCTAATTTAAACCAATGTTTTGGATTTTTAGGGTTACAGTTAAACCAAAATTTAGAACCTTCTACAGAACATCTTGCTAATCCTTGATCTACAAAACTATATGGCATTAAAGCCACTTCATCAAAAAATATACCAGCTAATGTCATACCTTGTATTAAATCTTGGCTAGCCTCATCTTTTCCGCCAAACAAGTAAAAGTAATTCGTTTTTCCATTTTTACTGACTATTAATAAATTTTCATTTCTTTTATGCTCATATCTATATTTAAGTGAATGCAACTGTTTTTTTAAAGTATTTAGTACATTTCTCTTAAGTGACCCTATTGTTTTACTACATATAGCAAAATCACATTCATCAAAATTTTCCATAGCCCACATTACAAAACTAGGAGCCATTACAACTGTTTTTCCACTTCTTACCGCACCATCTGCTATAATACCATCCATATCGTGAAATGGTGATTTATCATTCCACCAAGTCCATACTTTCATTTGCTTTTTAGAAAATGCTTTCCATTGGAAATTGCCCTTATTTTTCTTCATTCCATATTTCCTCCACTTTTCCATTGAGAGCTTCTATAAAACTATTATCTTCTTCATCTTCTTGTTTTTGTGGTATTATATCTTTTAAATCTTTTAACGCAGACGTTAATTTTTTCACATCGCTTCTATCTATTATACTTGTATGTTTATTGCCAAACATATCAACATGTATATTTAACTGATTTGTAGCTTCCATTATTTTTTTTAATAATTCTTCTGCTACATCATTTATTTTTACAGCAGTATTAGCATCATTTTCAGATTGTTTTTCAATGACTTTTTCTATTGTTTTTGTTGCTTTTTTGTCTTCTTTTTGTCTCTTTTTGTCTTTCCAACCTGATGTACGTTTTCTCGTTGTGCCATTATTATTTATTCCTTTATCTTTTAGAAACGCACTTACACTTTTATAATCACTTAATATATATTCTTCTTCTAATGCTATCCAGTCATATTTTGCCACGCTCCCTCACCTGCTTTATTTTTCTCCAAAGTCACAAATATCATATATAAAATTAACAAAAGTTGTTATCATCCAATTTAATATCCCCAATATTATTGCTATACTAAAAAATCCTGCTATTAATATAACAGGGCTCAGTATTATTAATATAATTATTGTCCACATTGAAATTCACTCCTTATACTTTTACTTCTAAATCTACATTTGTAGTATTTAGTGAATACTTACCATCTACTATATATCTGCTTTCTTGTTGCAAATACACAGTGAAATCTTTTACCTCGTATCTATTACAAAATTTTAATATTTTCTCTTTAATTTCTAGTAATTCCCTATCCATAAAGTTCAATCACTCCTCATCTTCATTTGGTATTGTAAATCCTATAGCGTTTGTATGTTGTTGTTCTTGCTGTTTCCTCCTCATATAATTAATACATTTCTCATCTTGTATATTTAATCTACAACGTATTGTATTACGTTTTTCACAACTCTTACATTGTGTTTCTTTTATCTCTTTTTCATTTATTAAAAAGTCTTTACTTAATTTTTCTCTTAGTATTTCATTATATATATAACTTTTATATTGTTTTGATTTTTTACTCATTTGTTTATCACTACCTTTTTGTTACTCATTTCTTAAAATAAGCATTAAAAAAGTAGCCCAATCTTGGACTACATTGTATTTTTTTATTGTCTGATTTTATTGACTTACTATATTAGCAAGTGTTATAATGTAATTGCTCTTTTCTATTCGTTAGAGTAGAGAGTCTCTTTTATCCTTTTTCTCTGTATCTATTAGAGCAGAAGGGAGGATATTCAATGACTGAATTTACTGACTTTATTGTTGCTATTACTGGATTACTTACAATTATATATACTATAATTGTATTTTTTAGCAACAAACTTAAATAAATGTAAGATTATTCTTAGGCGCTGCTCGGCAAAGCAGGGCTTTCTTTTTTATTATATTCACTTTTTTGACTAAGTATACTAAAAAAGAGAAGATAGTCGGCAAACTATCTTCTGATATTCAATATAACTGAATTTACCCTTTCGAAATGAAAGGAGTGATTAAAATGAGTACATTTTAATCAATGGTTCAACAAGATTACATAAATTGTCTTCTTATTGTACCTACATTATAACATTAATGATATACATTGTCAAGTGTTGTATGTAATCTTGTGAAAATTGTTTGGCACCTCATGAAATTTGTATGAATAATAATAGCACTACCATAATAGATAGTGCTATATAAGAGGTTGATTATAAAAAACTAAGGTTTCCCTTGTTTGCATTCAAAATAATAGCAAAGTATAACATCAGCTTGACGGGTATGTTGCTACACTTGTGGATAAGTATATATACATATACTGAGAGATTCTGTAACTCCCAACTTATATTCTAACTACAGATGATGCATTCCTAAATTTCAGGACTTTTCATATAAGCACCTACGCCTCAACTCCAAAGCCTGTGGAAACATTTTTTGCTTATGCAAATACGCCCCCTGTTCGCGCAGTTCCACTTCTCGCAGCCAAGCCACTTTTGTACCTGTTTTATATTATATTTCAATCGAATTTCATGAAAGGTATCGCAACCCTATAAAACAGTGCCTTATCGCGTTAGAAACGATTATTCAGCCATATTACTTTGCTTAATGTACATTGCCCATACGGGCTGGTGGTAGTAATTAGCGTACTACCAATGCTTTTTTGATCAATTTTTATTAACAAGAAACTTGAATAAGATTTAGTTAATTTCCTTGCTCTTCATTCTTGTAGCTATTATATATTATAACTCCGTAATCCCCAAATTTCAAGCATTTAGTGGGAACTAACTGGGAATATTTCGGGTCTTTTTTTATATTTTCCTTGCAATTCCTCTAAACTTTTCTTTAACTCTTTATTTATATTTCTTTTTGTTCTATATAATATAGTAGCTACTTGTAAAGAAGTCTTATTATACTTATATTTTAGTTCTATTATTCTCTTATGATAATCATCTAAAGTATTTATTAAACTATCTAAATAATCAATATGTGCTTGTATTTTCACTTTTTGTGCTTCAAATTCTTTTATTTTATCTGTATTATTTATTACTTTTCTTTCTATATTAGAGTTCATAAATCCGCTTAGGCCTTATATCTCCATTTACTTCAAAATTGCTTCCAGAAATTGTAACTTCTTCCAATTTTAGTTTTGCTATATCTCTGTCTATTCTTTTTATATCAGACTTATAATCATTATAATTCTCTAATTCTTCTTTAATTTCCATATATCCCCTCCATTTTTTATTCAAATTCATGTCTAGCATCCAAATTATTTGGTATATTGTAAGTGTCTATTACACTTCTAAAAGCGTTATTTTCTTCTTTTAATTCTTTTATTTCTTTTAATAAGCTTGTCTTCTCTTCTTGTAAACTTTTATATTCATTTACTACATAATCTAATTGTTTTTTATCTGCTATAGCATTTATTATAAATAGTATTATAAATATAATTAGTATTGATATTGTGTAGATGTATTTTTTCATCATTATTCACCTCTTAAAATCCTGTTTTTACTGCAAAATATAATAAAGTAATTCCTATAATTTTTGCAATTAATGTAGACCAAAAATTATCTTTTACTATTCTTTCTTTACCGTGCCTTGCTAAATCAATTCCAAGTCCCATAAAATGTAGCATCATTAAAATTATAAAATATATATTCATATTACTTGTCCTCCTTTTTTCTATTATATAAAAAAGCTTTTATATCTCTTTCAAATTCTCTACTTTGTATATATTCATGACAATCAATTATACAATGTGTATCTACAACAGTATGATTATTTATTTCTAAAAAATAACGTCCATACAGGTATCTGACATTGATTTTAGCTTTATATTTTTTACTTAATTCATTTATTTTTTGATCATCTAAAATTTCATCAAAGTTATTTCTTCTTATTACTATAAAATTTTTTACTCCTTCTTTTTTAAATTTTCTTAATAAAGTTATAAGGTCTACATTTTGTATATTCTCTAGTGTTTTCTCTATACTATTTTCTTTCACTTAAAACACCTCGATTTCAATTAAAAATAATGCCTCATTATCTTCTCTTACTTTTTTTTCAGTTATATAAACATTTTTTACTATTGCATTTAATAATTTATCACTTAAAAATTGCATTGGTGTATTTTGATTGATTTTAAAGATTGTTTTTAAACCTTTTTCCTTAGTATCTGTTACAATATCAAAATCACTGTAATTTGTTATATCTATATAATCCTTGACTGTTATTTTATCCATCCTAATTCCTCTACTTTCTTATTTATTGCTTGTAATTCTTTTACATTAAAATATATTGCTTCATTTTCATCATTACTTGCACGTATTGCTTTATCTATTAAATCGAATATTATTTCTCCATAACCATTTTTGTTTTTATATAATTGTATATCTAAATCACCTTTTTTCTTTTCATATTCTAATTTTTCAAACATCTCATCTGCTGTTTTTTCTTTCATATCTTATTCACTCCTTTAAAAATATCTAATTCAAACACCTCTTAATCTTTTCTTATTTCGTTAAAATTATCATCAAACTCTACTTCTGGGCTACTTTCTACTAGAGTTGTTCCTAATCCCCATTGATTGTTTATTATATAATTACTTATAAAAAAGTGAACATTATCTGTTCCAATAACATAAAAGTCATTCGTTTTAGTTCCCATTTTTTCTATTGCATAGCATACTTCTGGCAAACTTTTATTTATATCTCCATACTTATATGTTTTGTCATATCTAAAGGTTAAACTTATATTCTGAATTATTGTTCCTGTATTTTTAGTTCTTTTATTGTAAAATGGTATATGATATAGCATTTTTATTTCTTCTAATTTACTTATGTATTCTTCTTTTGAAGATATTTTATTTTGTATTTCCTCTTCGATTCCTTTTCTTTCTACAGTGATATATCCATAATTAAAAGCTACATCGCTTGGCTTATCATTAAATGGATATTTCTTATTATCCTTATTTTCAAAATCATTTTTAATTCCTAAAAAATCTAATATTTGTTTTGTATTATAAAAATTATATTCTTTCATATCTTATTTACTCCTTTACCACTAAATCTGCTTTGATTAAATCGTATATTACATCTAATTTTACAGTTTCTTTTTTTTCAACACTTGAAAATCTAATTATTCTATCTGATATTACAACGTAAATACACATATCAATTCCTGCTATTTGAGAATATATGTCATCATATTCCAGATTTTTTTGATAAACTCCTCCTGTTTTATAAAATCCGATATTTTTCAAGTTCTTTTAAATCTACATCATCTCTTATTTTTAACATATCTATTCTCCTCCTAATAATTAACTCTAATTATGTAACCGTTAAATTCAGGTAGATAATCTATACTCAGTTTTAAATCTTGCATTTTATCAATTTCATATCTTTCTATTTGCATTCCACCTCTTAAATTTCCCATATGATTAGTTATTGCAAACTTTACTATATTTTCTAATTGCCTAGTATAAACACTAGATTCGGTTTGTTTATCTAATTTTTGTCTTAATCTTCTATTTGATAATCTTTCTGTTTCTAAATCATCTCTTAATTTTATAAGTTCTTTATTTAATCTTTTCACTTTTCCTTTAACACTCATCTTCTCCTCCTAATAACTCTGGATTATCATATATATTTCCAATTACTTCAAATCTTTTGTTTATTTCATAGCAAGCAATACAATGTCCATTTTGTGGATGCGTAAGTATACTATCCCAATATGCTACAAATTTGCCATCTATAAATTTAATTATTGCTTTTGCTTTTCCAAATTTTGTTTGACAATATACTATATCTCCCTCGTATATTTCTTTTCCGTTTTTATCGTGTAGTCCTGTGTATTGTCCTATTGTATTTTTAAAAACTCTTCCATATTTCCCTAAAATTGTTTCATCAGGAGTTATAATATAAGTATCATCTATCCTTATACATAAGTTTCCTTCTGCCCATTCTTTATTATTTACAAGTTTTCCTCTAAACTTTATCTCTCTATTCATCTTCCCCTCCTTTCTTTTTTATAACAATCTTTTATATTACTTTCGCAAGTTTTATATAATAATTTTTTATTTTTATATATCCCATATAAATTATATTTTTCATATTCTTTTATTAATTTTTTCTCAATCATATTCTACCTCTAAACTATTTCCAAATTCTGCAATACATATTGCATCTGCTTCATCGTCATTTACATCAATGTTATAAACATCTTTAACATGTTGTATTGCATTTGCTTTAAGTTCTTTCCTACATTTTCCTTTTATGCCACATACACTACGCCATGTACTAGGTCTAGTTTGTACTACAAGTAACTCTCTTTTTCTAAATTCTGTAAGTAAATGATATAGTAGTCCTGATAATGCCTTTGTTGTACTTGCACTCCTTGTTACTGCTAAATCTTCTATAACTATAAATTCTACCTCTTTAGCTTTTATAATTTGCTTTATATGTTCTTCTATGTAGATGATTTTATCAATTAAATCGGCTTTTTTGGGCGTTTTTATAGTTCCATAGCTAATCAATTTATCATTATCCAGAACTGCATATCCTGTACTTGTAGTACTTGTGTCTAAACCTAATATTTTCATTTGTATATCCTCCATTTATCATATATCAATGATTGTTTATCTATATTTTCATATTTGCTATATAAGTAATCACAACAATAGTTATTTATATCTACACGTTTTTGTATGTCATTGCCATTGTCCAAATTACCATGGCATTTTGTACATAATAACACGCCATTTTCTTTGCAACCTTTTCCACCATGTGCACGACTTACAAATACATGTGCTATTCCTAATCCAAATGTACCACCACAATATATACACCTGTTATTATCTCTTGTGTATATTTCTTCTCTTGTTTTTTTATCAAATTCACAAAATTTACTTCTTTTGCTCATCTTTTTCACCAACGATTTGATAACACGCCTCTCTTACTTCATTTTTAATTTCTTCAGTAGTCCACTTTTTGCCACTTACTCTAAACTCTTTAGGTACTCTTTCTTCATAACCTACATAATCTCCACAATGTGCGTAATCCCATCCAATGTACCAAGCTTTTGTTTCATCGTTCTTTGCCTCAAATGGTAAATAATTATTAGAATATGTTAGGCCGCCATGCACATCAACGTCTATTTCTTCATAATCTTTCTCAAAGTATTTACTATTTATAGGTATCATTATATATGCACATGGATGAGTTCCATAACTTACAATCCAATAAAATAATCCAAAACACATTCCATGTTCCAAAATATCTATTTTTCTTTCAAAACTGTATTTCATTTCTTTCATTATTTCTTCATCTCCTTATAACTCATACTTGATAGCTTCTATTTTCTTCTTTAAAGCATTTTGTTTTGATTCTATACTCTCATATGCTTTTTTAAATCTAAATAGCTTAGAACCTAATTCTGCTAGTTTCTTACTATCTTCTTTTACATATTCTTTTGCCATAGCCTCAAAATAACTCATAGCTGGTGCTTTTTCTGTATTTGTTTCTTGCCATTGTTTCCTTTGCATATATATTTGTTTATTCTCAGTTATACTTATTTCAGTTTTTAATAAATCATGTTCTCTTTGTATTCTTGCAATCATTTCACCTAATAAGAAATTCATATTTGCATATATTTCAATATTCTGAGCTATTTGGTATGGTGTATCTGTTTCTTTGTTTAGCTTTTCTTGTAAACTTGCGTATGTTATTCCTATAGATTGACTATCTGCATTTTCTATTGTAAACGGATTAAACATATATACCTTTTCAAATTGTTCCATATTTCCTCCTAAAATACAGGCACCCTCATACTCATTTTGCTACGTATAAAAGTGCCGTTTTTTTATTTAATTTACTGTATCAATGCTATATTTTTATTATCCGTCTTATTAAAAAAATAAAATTGCTTATTATAATTAGCTTTATCTATAAATGCTTTTAATTCAAATACATCTTTAAACTTTATTTTCTTAAAATTTCTATTAATCTCTTTAAAATTAATATCTTCCAATTCATCTTCGTCATAGTCTTCTTTATTAATTTCTTTTATTACATCAAAATCAATTGTTTTGTTTTCAATATCTATAGTAACCCTTGCTTCTTCCCAGTATCTATTTTCTTGCATTCCTTCTTCAGAAATTTCTATTATTCCTTCATTTCTTCCTTTACATTCTTTTAAAATTACATTTTCATAAATTAATCCGATTTTTTTTATTGTTTCTTTCATTTCACTTTCGTTTATACCTGCGCCTGTCTCTTCTAATAGCCTTATTGCAAATAACGTATCCTTATCAGTTACATTTTCTACTTTATATTTTTTTATATAATTAAAATTATTTATAATTTTAATTGCTAAATTTACTGCGCAATTTGAGTAGCCACTCCAATGATAATAGCTATTTGCTAATAATTTGTTGTTCTTTACAATTTCTATATTTAATATTTGTCCCATACTTATCCCCCTATTATTTAATTTCCTTTGTTATATCTACTCCACTATCTAAGTAATAATCTATAATTGCATTTCTTTTTATTTCATCATCTCCAGCTTGCTTTAATGCTAAAATTCCAAATTTATACATACTTGATTTATACACAATTTCTTGATTTTCCGGTACAACATCTTTAATTTTAGGATTTTTATTATACAATTTATGCCAGTCAGAAGAAGTGTTATTTATAGTTTTTAATTTATTTTCAAGCATTCCTAATTGTTGATAATTTAGTTCTTCTAATTCTGTCCAAGTTTGATTTCTAACCGCTATTTCTAGCTCCTTTTTTACGATTCCTTGTTTTCTCATCAATTCCCCAATTGCACCTTTTATTATTGTTATAGCATCCATTTCACTTATATAAATTTTGTCATAGATTTCAATTTTTTTATTTGCTATTCTGTAATCTTCAACTTTTTGCATTTCTTGCTCACTTGCAATACCTCCATCAATTCCAAAGCCCGCAAATCCTAGTGC
>ULOI01024095.1_pt1 | contig 23613 bp, 20 predicted proteins | sample 1952231 | NCBI WGS metagenome assembly ULOI01 (sample SAMEA4835593, study PRJEB28245) | human gut metagenome | biome: gut microbiome; material: fecal sample | place: Denmark | collected 2008
CTCTTTTTTCCATACCACTCCGCAAACGCACGCAGGCCCTCTCTTAATGAGGTGCTTGGCTTGAAACCGAAATCCCGTTCAAGCGGGGCGGTATCGGCATAGGTGACGGGCACGTCGCCCGGCTGCATCGGGACCAGCTCCTTGTGCGCCTCGAAATCGTAATTCATAGGCAATGAGCTATCCAACAATAGCTTCCTTAATGCTATCAACTATATAGCGGACATCGTCATCTGTAACATATGGTCCGGCAGGAAGACAAAAACCGACCTTAAACAGATCTTCCTCCACGCCATTTGTATAAACCGGAGCATCAGCATATACAGGCTGCTTGTGCATCGGCTTCCACGTCGGACGGGTCTCTATTTTCTTACCAAGCATGAAGACGCGAAGAGCCTCAACATTATCATTCGGCTGACAATCAGTTGTAGCACTGTCAACAGCATGAATTACACCAGCCGCACCTCCGACGGCGGTTTTGATTATCTCTTTATATGCATTTTCCTGTCTTTGGATATGAACAGACGGGTCGAGTGTCGCGGCACAAAGCCAGAAGTTTCCATCGAAACGAGGATCTTCCGGCTGCTTATGAATATGCACCCCCGGGATATCAACCAGCAGTTTTTCGTATAATTTCTGCACATGCTTGTGGTGAGCGATATGTGCATTAAGAACGGTCATCTGACCGCGGCCAATGCCGGCACACACATTTGACATTCGGTAGTTGTAACCAATGGCAGTATGCTGATAATAGGGATATGCATCACGGGCCTGAGTAGCATACCACATAATCTCATTCGCTTCTTCGGGATTCCGACAGATGAGCGCACCTCCACCTGAAGTTGTAATCATCTTGTTGCCGTTAAACGAGAGCACTCCATAGCGTCCAAAAGTACCGAGAACCTGTCCGTCAAAGCGGGATCCCATGCCTTCTGCTGCATCCTCAACTACAGGAATACCATATTTGGCAGCAATCGCCATAATTTTATCAATATGGTATGGCATACCATAAAGTGCGACCGGAACGATGGCTTTAGGATACTTACCTGTCTTTTCCTTACGGTCAATTATGGCTTTCTCCAGCAACTGAGGATCCATATTCCAGGTTTCTCTCTCTGATCCTACGAAAACCGGTTGGGCTCCAAGATAAGTAATCGGATGAGATGAAGCACAGAAAGTATAGCTTTGAACCAGAACCTCATCGCCGGCCTTTACACCACACCCAATAAGAGCAAGATGCACAGCAGCTGTTCCTGCAGACAGACAGACCACTTTTCTGTCAAGAGGCTGACTATCATCGCTCTTGCTATTGACAAATGTTTCCATATCCTTCTCGAAGGCATTCACATTCGGCCCCATAGGAACCACCCAATTTGTATCAAAGGCTTCTTTGACGTATTTCTGTTCCCACCCCTCTTCTGACATATGAGCCAAGCAGAGGTAAATAGTTTTTCTCTCTTCCGACATAATATTATTGATTTTATAAATGTATTAGCTTTTAATTACAAGTATTCCTACTGATGGCATTACGATGATTAGACTTCCTCTCCGGCAAACTTAACCTTGAAATGAAGTACTGTTGCTAAGATTATTTCAATGTCTTTGAGGAATGAATAGTGCCTATAGTAGTAACAATTCAAACGAACCTTTTCCGGATAAATTACGTTATCATTATATTCTGTAGCAATTACCTGCATCGGACGTGTGTCTCCCTCTGCCTGCTTTTTCTTCACATATTCGGATATCATCTCATCTTCCAGACGGTACTTCAACGTTGCAGGACCGGTTATTCCGGGACGAAGCTTGAGCACATCTCGGTCATCACCTTTAAGTTTGTCTGCATATCCTGGTACATCTGGACGAGGACCGACAAAAGACATGTTTCCGATAAGTACATCCCACAATCCAGGTAGTTCGTCCAGTTTATAATGGCGCAGTATCGCCCCAAACGGAGTGATTCGGGAGTCTCCTGCAACGGATACAGTCGAACCATTGTGATTAACGGTCATTGTGCGGAACTTGTGACAGTTAAAGAGTTCTCCATCTTTACCAACTCGCTTTTGGACGAAAAAAACCGGTCCGCCAGGCATCTTAACCTTTATCATGATGGCCACGATCACCAATACTGGCCACAGACAAAGAAGCCCTAAAAGAGCCATAGCCCTATCAAAAAACCATTTCAATGCCATATTCTATTAGTCTTTCAGGATTTCAAGATACAAATCGCCATTAGCCATTTTATCGATTACTTTCACCTTACTAGCTGATATTGCACTTCTGTACGAAGCTTCATTATTCTTATTCACCGTTTCGAAGAGACGAAGACCGATCCCAAAACCTACTTCATTCAATAGAGTATTCATCATTGTACCCAAACCATGACCTCGGTAGTCAATATCTACCAAACGGCCTCTAAAACCCTTACCATGGAAGAATGACCGGTTAAAGAAATAGCCAACAATACGTCCGGTGGATTCTTCTATTAAGACATATGCCAAAAAAGCTTTATTTTCTTTTAATCTCTTTATGCTTTTAGCATCAAAACCATGAGGACGAAAGAATTTGTATGCTTCATGCGGTTGATGTGCAAAAAATTTAACCAAAACATCAGTTGGTAAATTACAAATTGGAATAATTCGATAGTTTTTATGAGGAGTTCTGAATCTGAATTTCTTAAGTTTACGCCCATATCGTAGTGAGAAAAGAATTGAGTTGAGTTGATCCATTATATTCCAAACCCATGGCGTCTTATCTCTTAGAAAATGTGCTATTGCATATAACATCATTTGCAGTATTACAATTATGATATTTGGTATGTTGTGCAGGAAGTTATTCAAGTAGAATTAGTAATTAGCTCCGGCTGTGTTTTTTAAGAATCAGTACTATAATCACTGATTGCCATCACAAACCATTTGCACTGTTACGCGGTATCTAATCACTATATTCATTTTCCATACTAATACTAACTATATTATTTTGGATCACATTAAGATAGAAGTTTCTCTTTTACAAATATCTATAAATTTTCTTGTTAACGTAGGATTCTTGAAGATATGCTTAATTGCGCTCAACTATCAACTATTATTATCTTCCTTCATGCTGATTATATTCCACTACCTCTTCAGTTGGATTACGTATGCCAAATCATATGTTACATTTCGCAAATAACAGTATTAGTATCTTTATATCTTAAAGACAGACTAACTCTCATATAAACAATCATTGTTTCTTACATTCAACGAACTATATCGACTCATTATCAATAACTTATTATGAAAGCTTACTCTTCTATTATTTACCCCAACAAACCAATATAGAATTGCATCCATGCATCACACACAATATTACTATCAAAGAGCGAAAGCACACGCTTGCGACCCGCCGCTCCATGCTGCTTGCGCATCTCTGGATGATCGTAGTATTTCTTCATACATTGATATAACCCCTCAGGATCGTTCACCTTGCATCGCAATCCTGTTTCGCCATCCACACTGGCGTTTACCACTCCATATGCATCGCTGGTAATAACAGGTAAACCAAGGGCCTGTGCTTCAATCACACTAACGCCAAAACCTTCACGCCATGTCGGAAGTACAAAAACATCACCTGCTTGAAGTGCATCAAAGGGCGTTTGGGTAACCCCCGGGTAGAAGAAATTTTGATTACGCTTAATATTAGCATAGCCATCTGTCTTCTGATCATACCCCTCTTCATCTCTACCATAGAGTACCAATTTCGCATTCGGGCACTCGGGAGCCAACCAATTGAAAGCCTCGAACAGTTCACCGATACCCTTTTCATGATTTAGGCGACCAAGGAAAATATAAACCACATCCGCCTTCTTTAATCCTAGTTGCTCTCGTTCACGCTTGCGTACCTCTGCCGATATATTAAACTTCTCCAACTTTACACCACAAATGCTGCCGTTAGCCAATACAGAACTTTCCGTCTCTTTCACCACTCCCTCCCTGATTAGGAACTGACGTTGACCTTCGCCATCTACCAAAATATGATTATCTAAGGTGGCGATTACTTTATCCATCATCTTCAAAATAGCGCGCATTACACCCTTTCGCGTAGCCCATACCTGACCTGTAAAAATATGAATTCGGATCTTAATCCCGGCCATCCAAGAGGCAACAGCGGTCAATAAACCTGCCTTGGGGGTAACAGAATGAACCGATGCAAACTCACCATTCTTAAATATCCTACGGAGTGCAAAGAGAGCCTTAAAATCTTTGAGTATGCTAATCTGTCTCTCTATGGGAGCCTTTACACAATTGATACCCATCTGGTGAAACTTGCTGAAGTCATATTCCTTTGGGTAGTTAGCCACCAACGTAACATCATATTCCTTCACCAAACGCTCAAAATGGTTCATCAGAAACGCCTCTGCTGATTTGGGTGTAGCAACCACAAATGCTATCTTTTTTTTCATATCATTATATTGATACTGTTCTTCTCATACCTTCACGAAAAGGCACTACTACATAGTCATATCCATCTATGTCCGAAACAGAACGGCTATATTCTATACCACCATAGACCTTTTTCACCAGAGGGATGAAACTAATTAACTGCATCAGTAAACCGAGGAAACGACTGTCGCGATACTTTTTGCCAATCCCTGTGGCAATCGTCTCAAACAGTTCATTGGCATTCGGTATTTCGTCGTCTTGAGGGCAGAATACACCCGTAAGGTAATTCTCAACAATCAGACGAACGCACTCACTCAAATTATCAATGTAGATGAAACTTTGACGAGCATTTTGGTATGCACGAGGGATAATAGGCATATGGCGGACAATAGAGGTGAAACCTGATATATACCCCCCTTTGCAGCCCTTGCCATATACCGATGGAGGACGTACAAAAGCAACTTGGAGAGTCGCATCCTGCAACTTCGAGAGCCCTTCCTCTGCCATCAATTTACTCTTACCGTACATAGACTCCGGCTTCAATGAGGTGTTCTCGTCTACAATGCTTACAGATAGACTTTTAACAGTCTCATAGACACCCATAGTGCTGAAATATACATAGATGCCTTTGAGATTCCGCGCAGCTCTGGAACTTTTGAACATTGAGGCAATGCTGATGGGCATATCTGTGTTTACTCTCTTGTAGAGATCCCAATCTTTGCAATCTGGACGATGAACGATACCAGCTACATGTACAATTGCATCGTAAGGGGAATAATCAAATGCCCGCCAAGCATCAGTCAGTACATCTAATTGCTCTACCTTATGTCCCTTATTTGTCAACCACTTATCAATATGGTTGCCTATATAACTATTCTTTCCGATTACTAAAACATTCATAGAATTCTGTGCATTCCTTTTGCGGATTCCCTAAATCTGCCATTCGCACTACCCAATATGTATACGTTCTCATGGTGCAATATCTCATACATTCAACTACTATTGAACTCTTCATATATTGCTAATAGCATGCGACTGACAGGACAACGTGCGTACTGATAGAGCACTAAGAATCACCATCTCCCAGATTCATCTGATTTGTACTTTTCTAACAAGAAAAAGGGCTCGTCAGATTCGCTATAGCTATCGATGTCATCACAATCTTATAATTTTCTAATTCCTAATGCAACTTATGTAATACGATCAGGAGCTTTCTCACAATGTTGTATCCTAAAAATTTTATTTTTGAAACCATATTAACTCTCGGATACAAATTATACCTTGTAAGATAGAAAAATTTCCCCATGTTCTTGATAAGCCGATCACCCTCCTCCCCAGTTGCATAATTTGTTATGGACATCCATAATATCGCCTCAAGGGCAAGGAAATTTCGAAGAGCTGAATTGTTTGTATCTTCCGCAATTTTTACATATTTACATACTACACTGTATATATCGGAAAGATTCTTATTCGTGATATTAGCTGTTATTGAGCTCGCATTCTGTTGGCGATAAACATGTACAATGCCATCAATACAAGCATACTTCAAATCCAAAAGCAGCAACTTGCAACACCATTCAATATCCTCACTCAACTGACGCTCTACAAAATTAATATTATTATCGACAAGAATAGAACGACGAATCACCTTATCCCATGCACAGGCAATAAACAAGGAGTTCCGCATAGAATCTTCAATGCTGATATCTTTTCGTGCCGCAAATGTGTGATGGGCTGTAGGCTTCTCTACATACTCATTTTTCAAAGTATAATATTTCTTGCTAGCAAAGAACACAATATCTGCGTTCGACTCATCAATTTTTGTAACAATGCGCTCCAAGGCAGCATTGTCACACCACCAATCATCACTATCCAAAAAAATGATATAGTTGCCTTGTGCTTTCTTTAAGCCTTCATTACGTGCAGATGATAGTCCTCCATTCTGCTTATGAATAACAGATATGCGCGAATCCTTTGTAGCCCATTCATCACAAAGCAACGGACTGTTATCCGGCGACCCATCATCTACAAGGATAATCTCAAAATCCTTGTAGGTTTGAGCCAAGATACTTTCTATACATAGAGAAAGATATTGCTCAACTTTATATATTGGGACAATAAAACTGAATCTCATAATAATTGCTTACCTTTTACTATTCCACCATTGTTTGAGTAGCCTGATGTAGTCTCGAGCATTTGCTTGCAATCCATACTTTCTTACTACATCCTTTTGGTTCATATCAAGTAGATCATCAATGAACTCGTCACGATTATCAGGACGAATTGAACTATGTGAAAGATTATAGTTACCATCGATAGCCTCCTGCAGGTTTCGCTCTTCGTAATAGAGATCCGGTAGTTCCTTTAGTATTTCAATGGCCTTTGGTGTATTAACCAACAGCATTGAAATTCCTTGATAAGTAGGATGATTAAAAGGTATTTTTTGTCCAAGCCCCCAATAGTCTGCCATCGTGAAATCACTCACCCGTTCTACTTGAGTATAAGAACAAGAATAACAAGTTTCATTAAACATTAAACTCTTATTGAATGCGCGCATATACCAAGCCTTCGAAGGACAGACTGGTATGCGCTTTGCGCTGGCGAAGCTGAATTTTCCGTCTCTGGTTGGGGATTTCAACTCACGCGCAAGTTGAAATCCCCAACCTTCTGTAAAACGAAAACTGATACCGTCACAAGTTCCATTCAGGTGGGTTCTCTCACAGAAGGCGTCAAATGCCCTCTGAGAGGGAACGCCATGGCAAACCATATCGCAAGTAATTAGGTTCTCGTATTTTTTGCGCAGGAAAGTAAGGAGACCTCCAACCTGGCAAGGCGTTCCTGTAAATAGCACCTTACGACCAGCCATCAAACGATTGCGTACCTGAACGAATGTATCTCCTAAATACGACTGAACGTACTTGCTCCCTTGTAACCGAGGAAGATCTTCCGCTTGCTCTATACCGATATGATACACCTTCAAATCCGTGCTCATAGTCGCTCCAAAAACAACTCCATTCTGACTCAAAACGCTTCGTGCCAACACGCTAAATGCTCCCCCAGAAGAACTTTTTTTACGATCGGACGTTACCTTTGTCCAACAGGCCAAAGTCATTGCAGGAGAATAACGTTCCAAGTTCTTCTCCAGTTGATGGCATGAACGCATACAGGCTCCACACTTCACACAACTTAACGACTCAATCTGTGGGACTGCAAAACCCTGTCCCGCATCAACCATCTTAATACACCCCTTGGGACACGAATTCACACAAGCCAGACACTGGGTGCACGTCATCTTATCACATAACTTTATCTCAATCATTCTTCAAAGCCATTTTAAGGTAATTCAATGACTGCTGACGTAATGTCTCCAGGCGGTTTTGTTCTTCTTTTACGTCGTAACAGAATCTATCTTTTGTCGGAAAAGCATCTGTAATGGATAATATCTGTTTCTCAAGCCCTAGATTTACCATCAAACTAATCTGACGACTATCGCTTGCCTCTCTGCTCTTCACTACAGTAAATACAGGCTTGCCATAATTGACAGCAAAAGCAGTCCCGTGAAAAGAGGTGGTTAATACCATTTCCGCATCACGTACTAATGCCAGAAATTCTCCTGGGGTTGCACCTACTCGATAATGAGTATGAGACATAAAGAGTTTATGAGGAGGGCGAGCCACTCGCACAATCTCATATCCTGTCTGTTGCTGCATGTATTCTGCCAACTCATCCACGTATGGGAAAGAATTGAAGGTATAGTTAAGATAATAACATAGAATATACTTCTTCTCAAACTGACGCGTCGGGTCGGCAATATGGTTCCATTTATCCTTGTTGAGGAGAAGAGTAGGATCAAGCACAACATCAACATCAGTCCCGATGATGTCCTTAATCACCTGCTTACCGCTATTTTCCCGTACCGCAATATGTGCATACCGATTGAGCAATTCCTTATATCGAGAGTTCAAATCCGCAGGAATTGCATTAGTTCCTATACTCGCTGCATACGAAATCTTGAGAGCATTATCTGGAGCAAAATGCAACATAAATGCTGGATCCCCATTACAGAAACGAGGATTCCACAACTGGTCGCTGCCTGTAATATAGATATCGTAGGCCGGCGCGGATTCCTTCAATTCATCAGGCGAAGAATACGATTTGCTACTTAAATACTGATACTTCTTTACAAAGGCATTCACACCCTTATGCTGACGCATCAAAGCCTTAGCAAACAATAGCTTTATCCACTTGGGCTCATTGGACTGATTATCACCATATTCCTGATACTTGTTTCCTGCATGAAACTCGTTGGGAAACGTATAGTCGATAATCTCTACCTTAAAGCCCATTTCTTCACACACTTGCTGTAAAGCGTATGCCTGCAATACAGAGCCATAGTTATAAATCTTATGTATGGTAATAATTCCTATTGTTTTCATTTAATGCGTATATTTCAAAAAAGCAAAGTATTTTGTTTTTTCGAGTCGAAGAACCATTTCTGCAAACAGGACACTCATCGTAACCACAATTAAATAATACAACCAATTCGTTAAAAGAGAATCCCCTACAATTGCAGTAAAATATCTCATCTTTCCAGCAATACTAAAATGGAAGAAAAACATCAAAATACTATAACTTCTTAGTCGTTTGTATATTGACGATGACGGTAAATCAATAAGAAGGCAGGCTATCACAATAGATATAGCCATAATGATTTTTAGCTCAATAATGTTGACAAAAAAATTAATAATTAATGATGCAATGAAAACAAAAACTGATACTGGGAGCAGCCTCTTTCTACTCCATAGGTCTTTCATTACCAAAGAAAGCAATTGGCCGGCAGAAATCCAAACCATCTGTCCTGGAAAACTCAAAATAACCTCCTTGCGAAAAGTCATTGCGTACCATTCATATGCAACTTGAAAGGAATCTGGTAGCATATTGACTCTAGAAATATAACAAGCCAAAAGATAAGAGACGACAAATGTAATCACAGGATGAAAGATCTTATTAAGGATATAAACCCAAATACCCCCCATAACAGAAGCTGACAAATACCAAGAGCCAGGGAACGTCGATGCAAAGAAAAGATCCTTAATAAATTCAATTATACCTTCTCCTATACCTACATGAAAATAAGTCTTATTCGTCCAAACATACCAAAAATCAATTATAAGCCAACATAGATAAAGCAGTCCTATTCGTTTACAATATTTAAGCAGTTCCGAATACCCCCCCCATTAAGTTTGCAGAATATCAACATACTACTAATAATAAAGAATACAGGGACGGCGATTGACGTAAGTTCATTGAATATCTCGGTCAAAAACTCGCTATGCTGGTTGGGTTGCACATGAATCATTACCACAAACATAGCCATAATGAACTTCAACAAATCTATTGCATTGTATTGTCTTTTTTCTGTCATTTCTTATGCTTTTATTTAGTTTGATTATTTTGAATTGCTTTTTCGAAAACCTCTGTTATGTGATTTTGGATAGCCTCGCGAGTGTGGTTACGTTTGCCACACTCCCATGCCTTGCGGGCATAAGACTGAATCACAGAAGGATTATTACAAATGCGTTGCAGCATTTCTTGCACCTTTGTCAGGTCGCTGATGCAAATAGCAGCATCTTCGCGCTGAAGATACTGTAAACCGTTGTGATACTTCCAACATACCGCCATAATCGCACATGTTGAACTCATCAGATCCACAATCTTTGTAGAGAATGAATCCTTTGTATCCAAACGATACTTTTTGGTGAAACTCTCAATATGCAAAGCGATATCTGCTCTCTTGTATATCTCAACCAGTTCTGAAGGAGCAACTCGGCCATGAACGATTGTACCTCTACGGTTCTTCAATCGCTTAGCCATCTCTGGTGTCAACTGAGTGTTGGTGTAGATATCCAATACCATTTTCTCACCATCTTTGTTGATAATCTCTAAAGCATCTGCAAGAACTGCGAGTGTCTCCCAGCGATTATAGATAATGTTACCAGCATAGACCAAATGGATAGGTTTTCCAACCGGCTTCGACTCAAATTTATCTACAAAATCCGCACACTTGTATAGGGTAGAAGCAGGCTTGCCTGATAGTATTTCATATCGACGAGCCTGATCTTCGCAAAAAGTGAAATAGTGCTCAAAAAGTTTAATATGCTTCTTGAAAAGTCGATTCAACGTGATCTGTCTAATCCAAAATAACGGAGAATAGCTTACCCTATTTAGCGAAGCCTCCGAATCTCCTGTGAAAGCGACCATAGGAGCCTTGGTAAATTTACGGACCAAACGCTCAACTCGCCAGAAATTAAAATTGAATACATGATGACAGAATACAATATCGGGATTGAAATCCTGCACAAATTTCTTAAGTGCTATTTTATCAATTCTGCCCAACAACCATACTGAATCTTTTGCAAGATTAGCAATGTCTACAGGTAGAGATTTGGCTCTCTTTTCAAGATTGGTATTCTGCACAAACAGGCCTTCTCGCTTATTATAATTCTTTTGTTCAGCATATGTCATAGAAAATATTTTACCAGCCCTTCGACCTATAATTGAATGCATCATCATCGAGTCCGTAATCTGCATATATTTCTCACACATGCTATTACAAGGATATCCTGCATGTACATAAATATTTGCAAACTCAGCATTATAACCCTCAAACCAGTTGGTCATCACGTTATTACCATATTGTATATCATTCCAAGGACCTACACCTACAACTAATATTTTCATATCTGATAATTATTACTACCCCTGTCATAATAGCCAAATCAATAATGACTACAATCGAGTTACAACGCTATAGAAGGATGAATACACACGAGATACCTCTCTTTCTATTGATACTGCAAGATTTATATTTTTTATAATGGATCTTCAAAAGATAATGTATATCTCCAATCCCTTCATCTCAATCCGCACCTTCCGATCAGCGCGACGGCAACTTTACGATACCGCTTTACGAAGTGCCTGAGATCAATAACTAAATACAAAGAATAGTCGCTCCTCCTAGAAGCCAAACTCCAGCACTAAGGCAAGTTCGTTGATAATACAGCTATAATAGTAGAGCAATTCCAGGAGATTTATCACACTACTTCGTTATACTCTGGCCTCTATTCGGATATATACACCATAGTACTTAATGATCTGAATGTTAGTTAGATTATATGCAGCCTCACCCTCTCCTTAGATTAGAATAAATATTCATCGAATAAAATCCTTCATACTAGCATTTCTTCCAGTAACATTCATCATCCATAATCCTCTACCCCAAGTATAGACACTCTGTATATTTTAGTTATTCAGAAACTATACTTTAATAACGGATACGGGTTACATTTGGAGATCATGTTTATGGTATAATAAAAGAGCTTAGCGGCTATTTTTAAGCATATCTTCGTAGATAGAAATATACTTGTTTACATTCTTCTCATAGCCATAATCCGCGATAACCTTGTCTTTACATCTTTGACTGTAAAAATCACGACCTCTACGCTCAATCTCTTTAACACTCTCCAACATCGCCTCTACATCATGAGGTGGTACAGCGTAACCAGTAGTTCCTACTACCTCGGGGCAAGCTGTCGCATTAAAAACTACTGCAGGAGTTCCACAAAGCATAGCTTCAGCAATAACTTTCCCAAAGGTATCTTCTACCGAGAAATATGTAAATGCTAATGCAGCAGAATAGAGCTTTGAGAGTTCATGAGTCCCTGCAACGTAAGGGATATACACTATTTTATCTTGAATCACCAGATCCTTCTCTTTTCCGCCTACAATAGCGAGTTGATAATCATCAGGGAGAATATTAGCCAAACGACAAGCATCCTGATAACGGGTATTGAACTTCCCCCAATCTTGACCTACACTCAACAAGAGTTTCTTGTTCTTGTCTAAACCATACTTCTCATAAATTGAGTCATCATGAATTTCCGAGAATTTGGCTGTATCAATCCAGTTGTAAATCATGTGTATGGGCTTATCTCCAAGGAAAGACTTTTTCACTTCCGACTTAAGCCACTTTGAACATACAATGATATTAAGGTCCCTAAACTGAGGTATCAGGTTTTTCTTCATTTTAAACATTTTATTTGTCTTATCGAAAAACCAAGTTATATTACCGGCATTTTTCAAATGCGGGCATTTGCCACATTCAGTTTCCCAGTTTCTGCATTTTTTCTCTGTAAAATGAGTGCAGCGTCCAGTAAATGGCCAACAGTCAAAGAATGACCAGCACACCCTTATATGCCTACTAATTAGATATCTAAATAGTATCTCATAATTTACATAGTTTGAATGGAATGTATAAAGATGAACAATATCTGGAGTGATAGAATCTAACCACTTAACCAACTTCTTGGTTGCACAAACTGAACCGGAGCCCTCTTCCCCAAGAATTCGAGTATTGATGAGTGCGTGCAACTTACTTTCTAAGTTAGAGCCAATTTTATATGAATTAGGATAATCAGACTGTCCAAGGCCATAAGCAATATAAGACTCATATCCTTTCTTCTTTAAAAGCTCTGATATTTCAACCACGATGACGCCTGTACTGCCTTTTCCACAAGCTACATTTATATGTACAACTTTCATATTTATTATTATGCAATGTGATTCTCTATTATACAGCGATTTTTCTGCTGAAAATCTTTCATGAACACCTCCGTCTTCTGACCATATCTATCATGAAGTTCCATGTGCTGCCACATCATCTTAAACGAATTGAATGAGGACAAAGAATGATATAGGAATAGCACGATTACTGCATTCCTTATAAGTCTCCCCATATTAATTCTATCAAATGACTCTCCCACCATAATGCCCATAAATGGAGCAAAATAGCCGACAATTCGTATCAATGAGGGATTTACCCAAATTAGAGGAAGAAAGATCATCGATAATGAAGTACCTATAAGTAGTAGTTTTTGTGACTCATTCTCAACTTTATATCTTTGCAAACCCATAAATGTAATTACATAAAGTCCTAAGAACAATATTATGACCATAATAGGACGGCTTTCATTTACTCCACCATAATAATCTCCTACTAAATAATTATTGTAAATATCGCTTTGATCAATAAAAACGAATGCTACTTGATCAGAAAACATTAGCGATAAGAAAAACAATACAAACGAGCATTTAAAAAAACCCTTTGCATTTACGTAATATAAGAGAGGTAACAAACTTAATACAATTAGTCCACTTTTATGGAACAATGAGCCGAAGAAAACTAGTAGAATATAGTAGATCCATTTTCTATCGCATAGGCATATGTACCCCAACAAAACAACACCAATTGTTATGGATTGACGTATCGCACTATTAGGCAAGTAACGCCAAAACAAAGTGAGGTAAAAAGCATAAGCAAACAGAGTTGTTTGCAGATTTTTAGAATACTTACGAATAAAAAGCCCCATAGGGACCAAACACATCAATGCAACAACAAACAAATAAAGTCGAGAGTCCGGAAAAATCAGATATAACAATTTTGAAAATATTTTATATCCTGGATCTTTTACGCTATTATCTACTGGATGAAGGTAGTTGCCCCAGAAGTTATCCAATAGATACGACCAACTGTCAGTACCGGTATTCTCATACATCATCATATACGCATAGGTATCATTGCCTACACCTTCATGTCGTAAGCCGGAAACTACAGTCAATGCAATTGTCATCCAAATGATGTACTTCTTATTGCCTGTCGCAAAGTCTTGATTCTTAAATATTAGGTATAAAACTATTGCAAATAATATTAAAATAGTTGTCATAACCTTTAAGTTAACGAACATGGAGCATTTATGCTCTGTCTCGTATTATTTTTCACAAAATCCACGAATAGTCTGGCTGCATTTTGAGGATTCCAAACATCCGAGATAGAATGATATGCCGCATCAGACAGCATGGAGAGATTACTCGTAAGCAGTTTATCTACAGCCTTCTCCAAACTCTTTTTTGAGCCGTCGTAAAGAATACCACTTTTTCCATCTTCAATAAGATAAGGAGCACTACCAGTTTTGCTATTAGCAATAACGACACATCCGCTATTCATGGCCTCGTTAAGCACTACGCCCCAACCTTCTTGTCTGCCACTGGTGAAAAGATAAACATTCGACTCGTTCATCACCATACGAATATCAGCAGGCGCCATGAAGTCAAATGTATGGATTTGGGATCGGAGGCCATAGCGATCGATCATTTGCTCGACAAGCTCACGCTTTTCACCGTTACCAATCATCTTCATCTCGAAGGCTATACCGCGCTCATTAAGCATACGTGCCACGTATACAGCATCTTCCGGATGTTTCCACCAAAGCATACGTCCGCACCACATGAGGCGAAACTTATCATGTTGCTTTTCTACCTTAGGTAAAAGTTTGGGGAAGTAACCCCACTTCAAGCATTTCTTACGAGGGAAAAAACATTTTTCTACATCATCAGCAGCATAGGCGCTGGCGCAAAGGATATAGATATTCTTATTGCGATAACGTGTATATCCTTTGTAAATAGCTAAAGCTGTAGGAGGATAGAAACAATGCCAAAATCCATTCTTGAAAATGCGTTCGCGGAACAGAAAGGTGAGTCTATTCTCTGTGCTTCTAATCTCTACAAAGACACTTGGTGCAGAACCAATAATCGCGACATCTGACTCTTGCGCCAATCGGATGGCATAATCCATCTGCTCTTTCGACTCATAGGTTCTCACTACGAAAGGATACTTCACATTCATATCCTCGTAACCCATCTTGACTCGTTCGACATGAATACGCTCGTTAGCAACAAAATGGAAGTTGCTCTCGCCAATAAGTTTGATAAATTCCTGACAAATAGGAAGTTGATGATGATTGAGAAAGTTACTAAAGAATGTTATTGTCATTATTGTAACGCTTGTTTGAGGAATGAGTATGATTTGCGTCTTTGCGCGACCAGACTCTCGTCTACAGCTTCATAATTGATGTTTCTCGCAGCAAAATCGATACCCAATATGGTAAAAAGCGACCTCAATCGGCCGTTGCCTCCCGAGTCGTTGGAGCAAATAGTGAACTGTTTGCGGAAGAGGATAGAAAATACACAGCCATGAAAAGAGTCTGTCACTACATGGTCAGCATACTTAATGTATGACAGCCAATCTTCAATTGACACAAGTGGTTCATGTCCACGAAGTGAAATATCTATCAATTTCTTACCCTCGATCTGTACCTCGGAAATAACCCTTTGCTTTTCTTCGACAGTTCCTAACCAATAGACAAATACATAATCCTCAGGCACAATGCGAGGGCTGGTGACAGAGGCGTAGTCCTTTGCGCAAAGCAGTAAGGTCGGATCCAACACTTGTTCTACCTTCACACCCAAATACTTCTGACAGAGGGTAATGCCCTCATCCTCACGAACTGATATAGCGTCGAATTTTTTGACCAATTGCTGAATCTTGTGTGTCTGTTCTTCGGTATATTCCCAGTTTCCTAAGCCAAAAGAGGCTGCATAAGAGAGCTGTTTTACCCCCGCAGGTACAAAATCTAGAAAATAGTCGAAGCCATAATTCATAGCAAAAGAAGCACGCCATACCTGATCACTACCAACAATAGAGACCTGCACATTGTTCTTTTGAACAAAGTTAGTCATTTGAGTCGATGTATAAAGTGGTCGAGTGTAAGGAATATGTTGTTTGACGAAGCTCACCAAATGCCTATAACGTGAGTCGTTATAGCGAGGATGATGGACTTCGATCATAATGCACTTAATTATACGCATAAAAAGTGGCATATCAGGGCTACGATTGAGCACAACAACTTCGTGCCCTTGCTTTTGCAAGTAGGAGCAGAGAGCATACGCCTGAAGAATGCCTCCATAATTTGCCCCCAATGGATGAGTAAGAATAGATATCTTCACTTTTGTAAAAAAGTCATTAATTTGTTAATCAACTTATATAAAGGATTCTTTAATCTTTGGAACACAACCTCAACAGCGCCAATACCATGTTGAGGAAAACATCTCCAAAAGAATTTCCTATAGAAGGGCTCTATCGGGGAATGAACTATTGACGGATTGTATCGCGTAACAAAGGCGTAATCTATCTCTCGACTAGCAAAGTTTAACTGCCCGAGCAAGCGCATTGCTTCAGGTGTATTAGCCAAAACTGCGGATATTCCCTTATCGTCATCGTGGTAGCCTTGAAGATTCTCAATTCCCCAACAGTCAGCCAATGTAATGTCTGCTCCAGAACTCAATCCTTTTGCCGGACAACGGTAGCATGAAGGACGAAGAGTCATATTGGATGAGAAACCTCTGAGATAGAGAGAAGATGCCGCATAATCATCAACAAGATTTTCTTCCTGAGTCTGAATCAAATAACTATAATGTTTCCAACCTCTGCTCTTATCTCGTAAATTGATGGCTGTAATCTGCTTATGGTTGGGGTTGATGTACTGAAGATACGATTGCCAAACCTTAGGACTTGGTACGCCATGGCAAACTACCTCGATTGTTAGTAGATTGTCGTACTTCTTACGAAGGAAACGATTGAGAGCTAGGATCTGACATGGTGTACCAGAGAAGAGAACCCTGCGGCCTTTTTTCAAGAATGCTTCTGCTTGTTTGAAGGTCTCTCTAATCTTACTCTGAACGTACTTGGAGCCCCGAAACGCAGCAGCGTCTTCGTAAGTCTCAGCAAAATCATGCATCACTTGCCACCGGTCATCAAACCGAGCGCCAAAGACTATACCACCTTCTTGAATTACCTTTTTGGCAATTGAAATAAAGATTCCACCACTACTGCTATGCTTACGAATATCCTCATCTATATTTTTTGCAGCAAGACAGACAATCGGCTCTTTTGCCCCCTCTTGATTGAGACAGGGACATACCGTCTCGCAGAGGTGGCAATCAATGCAAATATCAAGATTTACCGAAGGATAGAGAAAGCCTTCCTCATCCTCACGCATTGTAATGCATTGCTTGGGACACTTTTGCACACAAGCGTTACAGCCACAGCAGTTATGTTTGTCTATTATACTGATCATCTTCGTAACGTGTTTAGTATTGGCTTTGTGATCAAGTTGCGTTCGTATTGGTTCATGGAGAGATTCCAACACAATGGGATATACATAGCAGTGAAAACTGCGATACCCATTACAAGCTTAGGCCAGGTATCAATCACGTACAAAGTGTGAGTAATAAATAAAGAAAGAGCGGTCACACTAATAGGCATTAAATTCATTTTTATCACTTGCTTCCAAAACGAGATAATGTTGAGATGCTGCACGCGCTGATAATAGATATTCATTATCAAGCCTTGACCTAATAAGAGAGCTCCAGAAATGGCCATTGCGCAACCGATCCCCCCCCACTGCTTTGCAAATACGAACTCTGCAACAAGAGCCAGTAACGCTATGCAGACATAGAGAATGCTACGGAACCTCATTTGATTGCGAGCCTGAAGGATTGTCACGCCAAGATTCTGAATAACAGGAATATATAGCGCAACAAAAATCATCAACGCCATATAATATGCATCGGCATAATCGGGGCCAGCCCATAGGATAATGAACTCCTGACCAAAAGCGATAAAACCAAACAAAATCAAACTCATTATAATGCTTTGAATGCGACCAGTACGGATAAATAAGTCTGATATCTCTCGATCTTGACTTCCCTTGGTAACAAGACCTGTTACCTTAGGCAAGAAAACTGAAACAATGGCTGTTGAAAACATCATGTACATCCCCTCTAGCTGGATGGCAACTGCAAAGATAGAAACCGCTATCGTACCTGAGACAGCTCCTAATACAAATTGACCAGTGCTCCAATAAATGCGATCCATCAACACATTTAGAAGAATCCAAAATGAGTAGATGGCAACCTCCCGTATGAATCCCCATTCAAAGTGCCCCCAATGTATCTCAATATGAAGTTTACGTTTGCAATAAACATAATTGATAATAAGAGTGATAACATTGAATGCAGTGGAAAGGACAACCATCGCGATAGCCTTGTATCCCATTGAAAGGAGTACTACCATTATGGCCGTATTAAGTATGATTCGTACAATATTTACAACCTTAGGGAACACGAAGCGTTCGTAGGCAGTAATAATAGAGCCAAAAATACTCATTGGGAAGCTGACTGCCAGATTGAAGACCAGTATGAGCATCATAATACGAGCATGATACAATTCAATTGGGGTCATAGTGGCACCAAACATATTGTCCACATTGAAATAGAGGCCCAATCCAGCAATGACGGCGATAATACCTATAAACAAATAAATAACAAGGAACATCCCGAACATCTCATATTGCTCCTTTTTTTTACCCTCAGCCCGAAACTTCGCAGTATACCGAATGGTAGCATTACCCATTCCCAAATCTAAAACAGTCAAATAACTGATAACCGATGCCACAAGCGAATAAAGTCCATACTCGCTCTGTCCCATCATACGTAACATGTACGGGGTATAGAGCAAGCCTACTGCCAGATTGAGCAGTATAACCACGTAATTTAGAAATGCACCTGCTTTAAGTTGACTTACAGCCATCTACTGATTATATATCTAATATTTCGTGTTTGATTGTTTCAAGTTAAACACTGGCACAACTGCCTTCATCTTTTTTATGATAACTATATCACAGTAGGTATCGACAATCAAAAATTCGGCTTAGCAATCTCTGGGTTAGCAAAGAGTCCCTATAGAATTTCTCGCCATCGAGAAGACTGATGAACTTAATAATATCCTTGGCTCTGGAGAACTTGATTATGCCTTGAACCAAATTCTCTATCTTGATAGGTTTTCACATATCAAAAATAAAGAACCGCACTGCAAGGACTGCCATAACTCATATACATGAGATATTATCGCGAACAGCTTCTCAAAAAGAGTTGTCTTCTGTCATACATGTGCAGCAGCAACAAACACAGACTTGCAACAATACTTGACGGACCGTTGAGATTATTTACACCAAAAATTAATGTTCTATCATCAAACGAGTGTCATTGTAGGATCTCAGTATAAACAATAATCATCTCAACTTGTTTATAGGAAGCCTTGAACGTACCACATCAGACCTTATGGATAAGTAATAATGGTTAGGTTCATATAGACCTGAAACTAGAGGAATTTACAATACCTGCAATTGCCATAAATTGCCGTATTATATGTAATTCTATAGTGATCTACGAAACCTAAAGAACGCAACAACCTTGGAATGTATGAAATACGAATTACACCATTAGTTGGTGTTCGATTTCACTTTACGTTCTACCTGAAATATATAAAACAACATTTTATTATTGGAGTGACAGATGCAATCGAGCCAATGAGTTTTACCCCGCTTGGACATATACGCTATCAAATACTTTCGTAATCGTTACTTTTTTTACTGAACGAAGTTTCCTTCGCCGCTAAGTTCTTTCTGTATATATTCAAGAGCTGCTATCTTTGCTTTCGTTTCTTCAACATTGAGAAGTCGAGTGTTATTCGAGTTAAACTCAGTGAGGACATTACGTTCGGTCTCGCCCTCCTTGAAGAATTTGTCATAATTCAAACCTCGATTATCTGCCGGCACGCGATAGAAATCGCCCATATCCTCTGCCTTTGCGCATTCCTCATTAGTGAGAAGGGTCTCATACATCTTCTCGCCGTGACGAATGCCAATAATCTTAATGTCCTCCTTCTTGCCTCCGAAGAGTTCACATACGGCCTCTGCCTGTGTCTGGATAGTGCATGCTGGTGCCTTCTGAACAAGAATATCGCCATTCTGGCCGTGTTCAAAGGCGAAAAGAACGAGATCGACAGCCTCCTCGAGAGACATGATGAAGCGCGTCATCTTGGGCTCGGTGAGGGTTATTGGATTGCCACTACGAATTTGCTCAATCCAAAGAGGAATAACGGAACCTCGTGAACACATTACGTTGCCATAGCGCGTGCAGCATATCTTGGTGTTGCCTGAGTAACGAGACTTGGCAACAGCAATCTTCTCCTCAATAGCCTTGGTAATACCCATAGCGTTGATAGGATATGCAGCCTTATCGGTCGAAAGGCAGATGACCGCTTTGACACCGGCATCAATTGCAGCGGTAAGGACATTGTCCGTACCGATAACATTGGTTTTAACAGCCTCCATAGGGAAGAACTCGCATGAAGGAACCTGTTTGAGGGCTGCTGCATGAAATATGTAATCGACACCCGGCATAGCGTTCCTGCAAGACTGCAGATCGCGTACATCGCCAATGAAGAACTTGATCTTACTTGCATATTCAGGATATTTTGCCTGATATTCGTGACGCATATCGTCCTGCTTTTTCTCGTCACGTGAGAAAATACGGATTTCCGCGATGTCCGTCATCAAAAAACGGTTGAGGACTGCGTTTCCGAAAGAACCGGTACCACCGGTAATCATAAGCGTTTTACCAGCAAAAATTGACATAACTATATTATTTATTGTTTATTGTTATTCTTTTATTACTTTATCAAAGAATGTATCCGGTCTCTCGGGATTGAAAATCTCATTGCAATACATCACCGTAACAAGATCTTGTGTATCAGAAAGATTGATGATATTGTGTGTATAGCCAGGAAGCATGATCACAGACTGAATTTTGTCTCCAGAGACTGCATATTCAAGAATCTCCGCATCAGGATCATTCTCGTTGCGCATCCGAATGAGTCCATGACCACTGACTACGATGAACTGCTCCCACTTGGTGTGATGCCAATGCTCTCCCTTTGTAATTCCGGGTTTAGAAATGTTGATGGAGACTTGGCCACAATTGAGAGTATGAACGAGTTCCGTAAAGCTGCCTCGACCATCAACATTCATTTTGAGGTCAAAGATTGCCTTTTCCTTTGGCAGGTAGGAGAGATAGGTGCTATAGAGGCGTTTTGCGAACGAGTCGGCTGGCATTTCAGGAATCATCAAGGTCTTTGGCATTTCGGCAAACTTGTGAAGGAGGTCCACAATCTCACCCAATTTGACATGATGAGTGACCGTAGCGGCACAATAGCGACCATCTGGGGTCAGCACTGTTTTTACACCATCAAACTCGCAATGGTGTTCCTCACCCTTGAGCGCGCAAATCATTTCCTCCACAAGATCGTCGATATAGAGAAGTTCCATATCGACAGTCGGATCATTGACAGTGATGGGAAGATCGTTAGCAATATTGTTGCAGAAAGTGGCAACAGCCGAATTGTAGTTGGGGCGGCACCACTTTCCATAGAGATTGGGGAATCGGTAGACGAGAACCTTTGCGCCCGTTTCTTCACCATACCGGAACATGAGCTCTTCGCCAGCCTTCTTGCTCTTTCCGTATTCACTTGTACCGAAGCGCCCGGCGAGAGTGGCTTGGATCGAACTTGATATCATCACCGGACAGTTATTTCCATACTTCTTTAGCGTGTTCAAGAGAACCGTAGCAAAGCCAAAGTTGCCTTCCATGAACTCCTTGGGGTCCAGTGGACGGTTGACGCCGGCGAGGTTGAATACGAAGTCACACTCCTTGCACCATTGGTCGAGTTGTTCCGGTGTAGATTCAAGATCATATTCAAACACCTCGTCAATAACGAGGTCTCCATAGCACTTTGCTTTGCCTGACTTGATATTGTTGAGTTGGGCGCAGAGGTTCTTGCCCACAAACCCCTTTGCACCTGTTACTAATACTTTCATTTCCCGATTTATTCATTAGAATTTTCTCCACACCATCTTGTTAACGACACCCACATAAGACTGGATGATCTTAACCACTTTCGTGCTGACATTCTCGTCCGTGTAATCAGGCACGGGTGTACCGTAGTCTCCGTTCTTCACGAGTTTAACAGCTGTGTCGACCGACTGAAGCAGTCCCCGCTCATCGATACCGGATAAAATGAATCCTGCTTTATCGAGGGATTCCGGTCGCTCGGTGGAGGTGCGGATGCAGACTGCCGGGAAAGGATGGCCGACACTGGTGAAGAAGCTGCTCTCCTCGGGGAGTGTACCGGAATCGGATACAACACAGAAGGCATTCATTTGTAGGCAATTATAGTCATGGAAGCCAAGAGGTTCATGCTGTATGACTCTTTTATCCAGGACAAAACCCGAAGCCTTAAGTCTGTTCCTGCTTCTCGGATGACAACTGTAAAGAATAGGCATATCATACTTTTCAGCCATTTTATTGATAGCAGAAAACAGAGATATGAAATTCTTTTCCGTGTCGATATTCTCTTCCCTGTGTGCAGAGAGCAGTATGTATCTTCCCTTTTCCAACCCAAGACGCTGATGGACGTCTGAAGCCTCAATACTGGCAAGGTTCTGATGGAGCACTTCCGCCATGGGGGAGCCGGTCACATACGTTCGCTCTTTAGGCAGCCCGCAATCGGCAAGATAACGCCGCGCATGCTCCGAGTAGGCGAGGTTAACATCGGAAATAATGTCGACAATTCGACGGTTGGTCTCCTCGGGCAGGCATTCATCCTTGCAACGGTTGCCGGCCTCCATATGGAAGATCGGAATATGCAGACGCTTGGCACCGATAACTGAAAGGCAACTGTTGGTATCACCCAGAACAAGTACTGCATCGGGGTTGATCGCAACCATGAGCTTGTAACTGGCATTGATGATATTGCCACAGGTAGCCCCAAGATCATCCCCAACAGCATTCATATACACTTCCGGCTCAGCTATATTAAGATCACGGAAAAAGATGCCGTTCAGATTGTAGTCATAGTTCTGTCCGGTATGGGCGAGAATCACATCGAAATATTTACGGGTCTTGTTAATAACTGCTGCCAGACGAATGATTTCGGGGCGGGTTCCTACGATGATAAGCAATTTGAGTTTCCCGTTGTTTTTGAAACTTACATTGCTATAATCTGTTCGCAAATTCATATTTTTATAGACTTTTTAATGTTTCCTGGTTAATCGTATGACCTAACAGCGCTGCCGGATCATTAGATATTTCTGTTTTATTCTGCTGTACGATAACAACGAACATGTAAGAAGCTGAACCAGCCGATCATCATGCATCACAGCATGTCCTCCGGCGTCAGCGGCGTATAGGGACCGTCCTTCACCTCGAAGATCACGGAACTTTCGTGCACCACCAACGTATGCCACTGCCCCTTTGGTATCTGAACTCCGTAGTTGCCTCGCCGGAGATCGAGCTCGAAGCGTTGAATTTCCCGACGGGTATCATCGTAGAACATCACATCGAT
>ULOI01065283.1_pt1 | contig 22602 bp, 20 predicted proteins | sample 1952231 | NCBI WGS metagenome assembly ULOI01 (sample SAMEA4835593, study PRJEB28245) | human gut metagenome | biome: gut microbiome; material: fecal sample | place: Denmark | collected 2008
CTTTTTGTCCACCCTGCCGCAACAAATAAGACTATACCCACAAGATCTGATATCCCTAAAAAAATCATGTTCTTAAAAACCGTCGGTCCAAGCTGATACACTAAGATGAAAAAGGGCACCATGTAGATTCCTCATACATGGCGCCTGACTTTTATAAGTAAGTGGTGGTGATGCGCTTATTGCTTCTTCAGCTCGAAGCCCAGCCGGAGTCCGTCATACTTGTCAGCGATGCCGCTGACAGTGGATGCTGTGGAATTGACGCTCGACACCGCACCCATGACCGTTTTCAACACAGACATCAGTTTGTCGGCATTGTATACGAGGCTCATGCTGTTGCCTGTGACAGTCACATATGCAACGGTCTTGATGCCGAGTTTGCCTTTCATCGTCACTGTTTTTGCTTCGCTGTCGAAAGTATATGTCCCGCTGATGGTCTTGCCCTTGATGGTAAGTGAATAGGAACCATCCTCGCCGAAAGTGTACTGGCATCCGCCCATCCCTATCTTATCATACACGGTCTTCATCTTGGCCTCGACATTTTGAGCAGCCACCTCTCCGCCGGCTTTCGCCAACAGGTTGTCACTCTCAAACTGGCAGTCAGGCCCGACATAGGTCCATGTACCGATAATGGATGTAGCAGTGGTGGTTTTGTCACCTATCACATCTTTCAACAGGCCGCCTAAAGCCGATTTCCAGTCCTGCGCCCCGGCATTGCCGGCCATTACCGCCATTACCAATGCCACGCACAAGCTTCTTAACGTAACGTTTCCCTTCATTTTCGTATTAATTTAAGTTAACACATGCTTATTTGATGAACTGATTTAGACTTATTCCAAAATGTCAAATTCAAAACTAATGCAACCCATTGAGTTAACCTTTCGGTCTGTTTCCTGCCGTTTTCTTCACTTTTATCGGTCACGATGGAAGAACCCAATCGCTCTCTCAAAAAGCTCAAAAATGTCTCGAACACAGCCTCGAAATGTTAATTTGCAATAAGTCTAAATCAGTTCAATGCAAAAGTAGCTATTTTATCGTAATTCCAATAATAAAAAATTAAGAAGCATATCGCATAGGATGCATTAGCGATGACATTGTTTATAACGGAAACGCCCCTAAGTATCCAGTCCATTGCTCGTAAAGCAGGTCGCCCGCCGAGCGTGTTTTATTTTCCGAATATTCCGTATAGAATCTGTCCGACCGGCAAGCCGATGCCGATTTTCTTTTTCCCGCTCCCGATTTTTATATACGGAGTAGCTATAGGTTCCAGCTCATAGGCGTTGTGATAGGTACGCTTTACAATCTGACCTCCCATCTGCACGCCAAATCTATCGTTGATATCGTAATTCATATAACCTCCAAACTTTGTATACCCATAGTAGCCTAACATTGACGGAGGCATAGGCAGTCCGTTAGCCATCCGGGGAGGTGAGCCTAAATAATATGTTCCATATATTTTGAATGCCAGCTTGGGAGTAAGTCGATAACTGAAACTTCCTGTTAACCCGTATTGAGTCTTTAGCCCACGATACCAGCCGTATTTATTTGCAACCGCACCCAGATAGAAATCGAAATTGCCGATACCCTGGTAAACCCCGATAGCCCCTGTATCCACTTGCATCAATCCCGGATACGACACGGATTCTTCGGATAAGATTATAGAGCCGTTGCGCCAACTGAATAAACCGGGCGACCCTGCCTCCAGAGACACAGCATCTATGCGTGGGAGCGTAACAGCCGTTCTATACCGGTAGATTCCAGCCAGTGAAACATCGAAGTCAAGGGGATATATTCCACCAATAGGAATCATTGTCGTGTCCATCTGATGAATCATATCCGCGTTGTGACTCAGCGAGTCGTATTGAATACGACCAGCAACAGCCGATTGAAGGTCTATCGAGTCGTTACGTTCGATCTGGCCGACCATCAATCCGAATGAAGCCATGAAAACCACAGAAACGAGGGTTCTATATATTGATTGCGGAGATATCATAACAGTCGACTTTGGAGGTTACACAATCGAATCGTTCAAATCATATCATTTACCTGTTCCGAATCGTGAAGTATCGATGACGGTGTCATCCTTGGGCTTGAAGCCGTTGAATCTCCAGATGAAAGTAAGTTTAAGGTTGCGTGTCATGTCTCTTACTTTCATATGGTAGTCCTGTCCGGCATGATTAATCGACATAGTAGGCGACCATCGGTTGAATATGTCATCGACCTGCAGGTCTACTTCACAACATCTTTTCTTACCGAATTGCCATTTCACGCCGGCATCAACCTTCCACATGCTTGAAAGGTCCGCTATGCCTTGGACAGATGGGGACACATATGTAAAATTAACTGATAATGAGACAGGGCTGTCCTGACTAAACTTGAACGAGTTGTTTAACGCCCCATAGAATATCCACTTATGGTTGTCAAAACTGATGTCATGGAAATGGTCTGCTTTCTCCCGTTGGTTGAATATATTGGCTGTCGCTGTGGCATTCCAGATATAACCTGCATTGAATGGCGCATTAAGATTCAGGCCAACAGTACGCTTATAATCCATGTTGATAGTCTGATAAATAAGGCTCAACTCATCAGGAGATTGATACGGCAACTGGACCGTAGCCTTGTCGCCGTATTGGACATATAGGGTCGCGATATATTTTTGTTTGAATATATAGCTTAATTGTCCGGCATAATTGAGATATGGCTGAAGTTCAGGATTACCAATGACCTTTGAATAAGGATTGATATACGATGAGCGGTCATGCAGTTCCCAAAAAGACGGGTACACACGCTTGGTTGTAAAGTTCAACTGGAATATGCTTTTGGGAGTCTTGTAATATGTCGCGCCGAGTTGCGGAATGAAATTCCAATTATGCTGATAGTCGTTATGGAAATATTCGCCCTTTGCGGATACACTAAATGAGAGCCCCCAATCAAATGACCGCTGAAGCCCGATATAAGCATCCGCGACATCTTCGGAGGCATTACCGATGAACCCTCCGTCATCATCCGGGTAATTCGTCTGCGAACTGCTGTCATCCGAATGCTGGTACTCCAGCCCATAATTGAGCTGCCATTTGCCGAGTCGGTGTTGCTGGTCGGCATAGATATGCCAGCGGTTTATATGCTGCCTGTTGAGCGAGCCGAAGATATAGTCGTCATCTTGTGTCAATGACTGGTTGCGTGTTTCGCCATAATACGTGTAATCGCCGCCGACCGTGAGACCGAACGGTGCCGAATATCTCAGTGCTATGCTATGATAGTCTATGGGGCCATCATATGTAAAAGCGTTTGAAAAGCCGCCTAACGTCCCCGATGACAGACTCCATCCTTTAGCATCGGAGGTAATCTGACCGTTATATGTCAGCCTCAGATTCCTGAATTTCGTAGAAAAATAGATGGTATTCGCCAAACTTTCCGAACTCCTGCGCATATCATCTTCTATCATAGTACGTTTACCCTCATAGAGATGATTGGAGTAGCTCTCTTCATGATTCCAGCCCTTGGTACGGGAGAGTCCATAATTCAGGTCGAATGTCCAGTCGTCAACTGCATATGTGGCAGCTAACCCTCCGCCGAAAGAGGAATAATGCTTTTGGTTGTATCCAGCCCTTACCTGGCCTTGAAGACCGTCGAGAGGTTTCGGTGTTTTCAATACAATATTTATCACTGCGCCGTCAACATGATACTTGGCAGGTGCCGTATACATAACTTCCACTGTCTTCAGCCGGTCAATAGGCGTAGTATAAAGCAACTGATACAGGTTCTGCACCGGCATATTGGTCAACTCGCCATTAAGAATGATGGTCACATCATTGGCTCCAGCAAGTCCGATTATTCCATTGTTGTTGACAACTCCGGGAAGATAGCTTAAGGCCTCCAGAATATTTGCTACGGGTTTATCCTCGACAATCGTTGGCAAATCCACAACCATTATGCCGTCTTGGCCTTTGACTTGTGGTTTTTCTCCGTTGACCACCACCTCGTTGAGCTGCCGTGTAATTGTATCAGACAAAATGCTGCTATGGCTACAGAAAACAGTAGCAATAATGAGAATGATACAATTTAGAAATCTCATAATATCAAATTAATCCAGCTGCAATATATTAAAAAATTCTGTAGATGCAAAATAGAATTAATGATTTGATACTGAATTTACAAAAACAAGAACATCAGCTATCCCCCACACAAAAATATGCGAGCACGGTTGTAATTCAATTGCAGGAATAAATATCACCTTTATATCAAAGCACCTTGTACATTTAACGTACAAGGTGCTTTGACACTCAAATTATAATCACGATAAATTAATGAATAGAAGAGAAGAGAAGAGAAGAGAAGAGAATGACATGAGGCGACTATAATGGATGTCCTCAAGCCATGCAGCTACCAGACTGCGCGCATTTGCGGTCTGCGACGAGCGTATCCACAGGTTAGGCTCTATGAAATTGCCGCCAGGTATCAGCCGCTTTGCATCGGCTACCACGCCGCTTATGCCGCTGCTGGCACTTGACACGATAACACCGATGTTTTTTCCTGCCATCTGAGGGCCATAATGAAATAGGAATGTCTGCATCGGAGCGGCCATCTGGCTCCACCACAAGGGCGCAGCGATGATAACCATGTCATATTGCGACATGTATATATCCACATCATCGATGGCCGGGTACGAGGAAGCATCGTCAGGGTTAGTCCTTATGGCATTGAGAAGCTCTGTCCCGAGAGCATAGTTGTTGGCGGCATAGTCAAGTCCTTTCTCAGCCGGCTCTATCTCTATGATATCTGCCTCAATCTGGGCGCCGAGTTCGGTCACTATGCGCTCCACATTATTCGTATAGCTGTAATATGCCACAAGCGTCTTGGCACTCGCCGCCGAAGCTCCGAGCATCACTGCCATGGCAATCATTATCGCTTTCATAACGTTATTTCAGCTTGTTATATTCGCCATCAGTTACGGGTTCAAGCCACTCGTTAGAGGCGTTTTCGCCCGGTATCTCAAATGCAAGATGGGCAAACCATCCGTCGGTCGATGCGCCGTGCCAATGCTTCACGTTGGCAGGGATATGTATCACCGTTCCGGGCAGGATTTCCTGTGCCGGCTTCCCTTCCTCCTGGTACCATCCACGTCCTGCCACACCTATGAGCATCTGCCCGCCCCCTTTTGTAGCCCTGTGAATGTGCCAATTATTGCGACAGCGCGGCTCGAATGTCACATTGGATATTTTCACCTGTTCGCCTGAAACCGGGGCAAGGTAACTGTTGCCGATAAAATATTTGGCATAAGCCGTGTTGGGTTCTCCGATCGGGAAAATCATCTGCCGCTGGAACGCGGCCTTAGCATCCTCGCCCGCTGTATCGTCAGCCCACACATCTTTGGCAAGACGGAACGCCGCCCACGCTTTTGGCCAACCTGCGTAAAAGCCGATATGGGTGAGTATTTCGGCTATCTCAGTGCGTGTGATGCCATTGACCTTCGCTGACTGCAGATGGTATGTCAGCGACGAGTCTGTAATACCCTGGCTGATCAGCGAAGTGATGGTCACGAGGCTGCGGTCACGAAGCGACAGGAGGTCGTTGCGGCTCCACACTTCTCCGAAAAGGACATCATCGTTCAACCGCGCAAATTCAGGAGCGAAATCGCCGAGCTGGTCGCGCCCTGCGGTCTGTACTATCTTCTGTTGTGCCATAACATTGAGTGTTAGAATACTGATTATTGAACAAATAAGAATCTTTTTCATAAGTAACTCTCAAAAATTAGTTTATATTAAGTTTTTCAAGTAACCCTGCGGGCTTGCATATCCTTGCTCGTCTTTCCGGCTGATTTTTAACCCTTGCTCAGTCGCTTAGCTCGCTAAGCTCCAACGCTCGTCTTAAAAATCACCTCGAAAATCCTTCACAATTATATGCAAGCTAATTTTTGCGAGTTACTTAATGTTTTTTATATGGTTGTTGATGATATTATTAGGATTCATGGGTGTCTGGTCTGACAGGATTAGCGATTTGACCATGTGAAGTTACCACGCTTATAATTTTGGAAATGCTCGGACGCGATATGCGACTCGTATGCATCACGGCTGGCATATATCTCAAGTGTGGTCACCTTGCAGGGGTTGTCCTTCTCACGCATAGCATACATAGCCAGCACTCCCGGCTCGGTGCGTAGCGAAACCTCGCCGACCTCCGTAGCGTAACCTGCATATTTCTCGATATACTGTGGATATACCTCTATCTTTGACAGACGCACTATGCCGTCGGCCGTCATCGGCAGCTTCGCACACATGACAGATGCATCGTCCATGGCCGGACGTTCTCCATACGTTGCCATATTGAATGAAAGCAGTAACAATATTAAAATGAAACTCGATTTTCTGACCATATCTGCACAATTATTTATATACTTTCAGAGCTATACATCGTCAGTAAATCACGCAAGATTTCTATCTCGTTGTCCTCATATACCACCGGGCTTGCCACATTGATGTCCTGCGGCCTACCAATCACCGCCTCCTGACCGACAAATGAGTGTAAAAACTCCTCGGAGGTCATGCCATGGCGGTTGGCGATGTAAAGGACAGCCTCGTCAGCGTACAGCACTGGTGGTATGTCTATAGAATTGTCCATATTGTCATCATGCTGATTCCGATTACAAAAATAGCATCGACTCATAATCCCCGCATAACCCATATCACAGAAAATGCTACCATTTTTACGGTTTCGACCTGCATTCTTGACTTTTTCATCCGTCCGCTGACCCCTAATTTCGGGCAAGCACACCGCGTCAGCGGTGCAAAGGTAAAGCTACTATACTATCTCCCATCGCTGACGCGATGCCCAATGATTGCGCCTTTGGCTCTTGCAGGGGCTGGCGGCGCGAGCCGTAGTCTTCATCGGACAGCCCCTTTGTTACCAACCGCTCCTATCTACTGACTCATATCTCCCCATAAGAAGCTCCTTATATACGGCAAGCGGCCTCCGCCCGACAGAGGGGACAGAGGCCGCAGTCTGATGATGTGATGTCAGATGATTAGCAAACAGTGACTTATTTGCAGATCATCAGCTTCTGGCCGTTGACGATGTACATGCCGTTTTCAAGATTTTCGACATCACCCATATTTGCAGCATCCTTGACGAGGTTGCCTTCGATGGTATAGATGTCAAATGTGGCATTTTCATCGGCTGTAATGTCATTCCATGCGCTGGGGCTTGTGACGATGAGAGTCATAGCCTCGGGATCGAAGCTGAACGTGACGTTGCCGTTAAGTTCGCTAATCCAGTCATACCAGCCATCCTCTGCCAAGACGGTCATAGGAGAGTCTGTAACGACTATGCCATCGGGCGAATGATAATATTGTGTTATGGACGTTGTACCGGCTATAACCTTGCCGAGGATGAAACCTCCGGGGACGACATCGGCAGTATACTCCCACTTGCTGCCAACTTCTGTCATCTCCTTAACCACATAGTCCGTAGTACCACCGTCAAATATTGAGCCATAGACTGCATATGCATACTCCACTTCCTGGGTCTCACCTGTGATTGTCAAAGTTCCTTCGTTGACGTTAAGAATGAGAGTAGGGTTTTCAACTACATCTCCTTCTATCGAAATATTACCTGAATTGCCTGATGCATAATAGTAGTACGGCTCACCTACTACGAGGTTGCTACCATTGCTGCCGATGTTGGCATTGGGATTACTCCAAGTACCGTCGTTGATTTTAAAATTGGATGTCAGAGTTCCCGAAAATTTCAGCTCATAAACCCCGCTCCCCTGGTCTGTGAAAATGCAAGAAGGGTCTGCAACAGTCCAATTATTAAACTGACCGATTAAATAATAGTCAGCAGCAGACATTGAGGCAACACTCAATGCCAAAGATGCAAAAGCAAGTGTAAATTTTTTCATAGTGCAATAGTTTTTTGAATTGGTAAAAAGGTTAATTAAAATTTTGTCGACAGGTTATCTATCCCAAGATGTCGATTGGCCATCTGCCGTTTTTTACAAAATTAAGCATTTTGCCCCCCGTTGTTAATATTTCATAAATTTTGCAAAATATGAAAACACCCACTATGGCATGAAAAAATACGTAAAAATACACCCCCTCATCTATTATAACCTTACAATGGCCATAAAATATGAGGGAGGGAGACTTAGCCGACTCGCCGACTGTAGTTTGTGTCACCAGACGTTGTTATGTATTCTGCTTTCCGGCTCGATTTCCTTTTGCTTGGGCAGGAAAGCATTTTCAGCAGGATAACCTATAGTCAGCAGGCAGATGAACTCGTAACCCTCGGGGGCGTTCACAATTTGCTTGATTTTTTCCGCCTCATCGCTTACGGGAATGTGGAATACTGTCCCTAATCCCTCAGCAGTGGCAGCAAGCAGCATATTCTCCAATGCGCACCATGCCGATGCGAAATAATTGAGCGAGCTTTGCTCCACAGGTTTGAGCAGAGGCCATGTCAGCTGGCGGAAGAACGGAATAATAAGCAAGCCGCTCTGCATCAGCATCCTCTGTTGTTTGGGCAACGCATCGGCAAACATAGCCATCTTATCCTTGTCGTCTGACTCGTCAACCTCAGCCACAAGCTGCTTGAATGTCTCCATGTTCTTGGCAAGCGGGGCTATTACCTTTGCAATGTTCTCTCGTCCACGAACTACTACGAACTCCAACTGACGCAAATGGTCGTTGGTAGGTGCCTTGAAGGCAGCACCGATTACACGCTTGACGATTTCGTCACTGACTTCACGGTCGGAGTAGTCGCGATAGGTGCGGCGCTTCTCCAATACTTCATATAAATCCATGTGTATATCTGTTTAATTTGTGTTTTCACATACAAAGGTAGGGCTATTGATTGTTCATAATTTGTGATAATGTATCAAATATTTGTCGTATATTTGTATACATTACCTGTTTATGGATGATACCATTATACCTTATGACCTGCCGGAGATAGAAAACCATTCGTTTTTCTTCATATCCCAGCGAATCCCTCCGCATCTTGAAGCCAAGATACACAACCATGATGCATGGGAGCTATATTATGTAACACACGGACACGGCAAACGTACAGCCGGCGACACTTTGCAGACATTTGCAGAGGGCGATGTGGCCCTGATTCCTCCGCTGATGCACCACCGCTGGGAGTATGACCCAGCATCAGCCGATGCTGACGGATGTGTGCGTTATCTGATGGCAGCTTTCAACCATCAGTTAGTCGAACGCTGCATGGCGGTATTTCCTGAATTGCGCCGCAGATTATCAGGCTTGGATTTTCCGACAGATGCGTTGCTGTTCGGACCGGAAAGTTCACATGCTATCCGCCAGACGCTCCGGCAGATGGAAGGTATGGACGACTTATGTCGACTGAGCGCAATGTTCACCCTGCTCCCGGTCATATTTACATCATCAGACTACACGTACACAGGAAAACCGATGCGCATAGAGCGCGATGTGAGGCGTATGCAGAAGATATCCGAATATGTCATGGCTCATTACATCCACCCTATCACATTGGATGAAATAGCACGCGAAACCGGCATGAACCGCTCGGCGTTCTGCTCATACTTCAAACGGTGCAAAGGGATGACATTTTCGCAGTTCGTGACAGCCTACCGACTTAACACGGCCTGCCAGTTACTCAAACAGTCATCCAAAGGGGTATCTGAAATCTGCTACCTTGTAGGGTTCAACGACGTCCCACATTTCGTCAGGGTCTTCACCAAAGCCATGGGTATGTCACCTACAAAATACAGGAAACAACACACGTAACCGCATTTTGTGGTTTCATTCGGGCCGCAATCATCAAAAAATTCCTTATCTTTGAGTCCCAAACAAATTACACCCATACTACATGAGTGACCTGATTATAATTATAATCCTTATCCTTCTTAACGGTATATTCTCAATGTCGGAAGTGGCCCTGATATCGGCCCGTAAATCCCGGCTCTCCACAGCAGCAAAAAAAGGCAGCCGCAACGCAGCTACAGCATTGAAGCTGTCAGAGGAACCCGACCGCTTCCTATCCACAGTCCAAATAGGCATTACCCTCATAGGCATCCTGACAGGTCTTTTCTCCGGAGCCGCCCTGTCAAGCGAATTTGCCGCTTGGCTTGCTTCCGCCGGACTATCGGCAGCAACAGCCCGTGTGGTAGCGCAGACGGTCATAGTCATCATAGTGACATACCTATCCATCGTGGTAGGCGAACTGTTTCCCAAACGTATCGGTCTCAACGCATCCGACCGCGTAGCCATGGCCGTCGCCCGCCCCATGCATTTCCTGTCGGTGCTGACGCTGCCTGCCGTATGGTTGCTGTCACGCTCCACATCGGTACTCGTCAACCTTTTCGGACTTAACAAGGAGTCAAACCGCGTGACCGAGGAAGAAGTCAAGTCAGTAATACGTGAAGGCACAGATGCCGGGGAAGTCAAAGACCTCGAACAAAACATCATGCTCCGCGCTCTCGCCATGGGCGACCAGCGTGTCAGCTCCATAATGACACCAAAAATCGACCTTGTGACGCTTGACGCAAGCATGTCGCCAGACCGTATCAAAGAAATAATCCGACAAGATACCCACAGCTGTTACCCCCTTTACGATGCCGACCATGAGAGCATCATCGGCATCGTGCATCTCAAGGACATCATTTTTGACATCTGTAACGACAGCTTCAACCTCTCCGACGCTGCCAAGCCGGGCACATTCATCCCCGAAATCATGCAAGCCTATGACGCACTGGATATTCTCCGCAACAAAGGTGTGCATTGCGGTCTTGTATGCGACGAATACGGCGAGGTGCAAGGTATGGTCACCCTCTGCGACGTGCTCAGCGGCCTGGTCGGATCGGTAGAGGTCGGCAAAGATGATGCCTTTATCATAGAGCGTGCCGACGGCCATAGCTGGCTCGTCGACGGCCAATGCCCCATATATGATTTCATGCTCCATTTCGACCTCGATGGAGAGGAAATCCCGTCAGGCTTCACCACAATAGCCGGCCTGATATTGGAACAGCTCAAAAAGATACCGCATCAGGGAGAAACCCTCACATATAAAGGTCTTACCTTGGAAGTAGTAGATATGGACGGGGTCAGGATAGATAAAATCCTTGTAACCCGTCAGCCATAAATATAGCAATCATACCCACAAAAGGGGGGGGCGGCATCCACAAGTGGAATGCCGCCCCCCCTTTACATACACATTGTATCATTCGGGCACATATATTATGTCGCCGTTGTCAAGTTCGTAAGCAATGCCTACACGTCTGCCTTTATTAGCCTGTGACGGGTCTTTATCTTCCGATGGTGTGTAGCGGTTGATTTTTTCGCCCTCCTTGGTGATAATCTCCATATTTTCCTTTCCGGGATTTTTGACCATGGTAAAATCTTCCTGCGAGAACATCTCCGTCATGTTGTAACGGCTGACGAGAGCCACCATAAGAGCCACGGCAAACACCATCGCCACGTCAAACAGGTTGCCGACCACGCTCATCGGGTCAGAGTCTTCCTCTGCGCGTAATAATGAATGTCTGCGTCTCATGACTCTGCCGTTTTAGATGTCTGCTGCTTTACCACATCAGCCAGATATTCGAGTATGGTCAGATTTTTGACCGCCCAACGCTGCTTGACCATCTGCGTCAGGAAGCCTATGGCACTTACCACTAATCCGACCACGGTCGTGGCAAATGCCACCTGCATATTATAGGCCATCGACGAGATGTCGCCGGTCGACAGTCCCACAAGCGCGGGCCCCATAGGGATGAGTGTACCCATCAGTCCGAGTATAGGTCCCATCTTCGTCAGCACTTTCGAGGTGGCGAGGTTTTTATCAGCCTCTATCTCATACTCCGAAAGCATCAGCTCAAGCTTGCCCTTATCGCCTCTGTTTGCTATAATTTTTTCGGCAAAGGCTTTGAGTACAGACGGCTGTTGCCCTGCCAATTTCATTTCAAACGCTTCAAGTGTCTGCGGTGAAAGCTTCTCTATATCCTTATACAATATGTCGGTAGTCTTCTTGGTCTGCATATACTGCCCCATGAAACCGCCGATAAGTATCAAGGCGCGTATGAAGAAAAATATCAGCAACACTATGACAGGCACGAGCAGGCCTGTCGAAATCCAAAAGAGGATGTTTGAGATAACGTTCATTTTATTATGCGTTTAATTTGTCGTTTTGTACCTATTCTGTCAATCACGAGGCCGCACACCGTGCCGAGAGCGAGGATGGCGCATATGCCGCCTAAGGCTGTCAAGTCCACTTCATTGGTGCCGGTAGCCGCTGTACGTCCGTTGACTGTGGCAATGATGCCGAGCACTGCTATCAGTCCGTTGACGAGAAACATCAACTCGAGCCTGTCGTCATCATCACGGAGCAGCCACTTCATGCAGTAGACCGCCAATGGCAGACCTACTACCACGACAGCACCGCAGCACCACCCTATCAGTGAAAAATCCATGCCGGTAAATGAAAACATCATCTTGACAAGCATAGCGAATATCACAGGGAATATCAGTATGCCCGGAAACCACAGGGTCAGCTCCAACAATGCTTTGTCCCTGCGTGACATCAGGTTGCCCGACACTTTTTTTGCCATGAGGACGCACATCACCATCTGCACCGCCACATCGATAGTAAGCACCACCGAAGTGTCAAGCATCAGCCCGGTGTCGGCAAGCCAGTCGGCTATCTGGGTCTTCGACTGCAATGCAGCATACTCCCATGTCATGAATACGAACAATGCGCCCACCGCACATGTCACCGCCAATCCTATCGGGCCATGATATGTGAGTTTTATTACAAATGCCACCGCTATCAGCAGCATTATAACCATTACGAGTGTTTCCATGTCTATATATTTGGGGTTAATTTCTACGATGCCGACGGCGTATGATTACCACTGCACACAGCAACACTGCGACTACTATGACAGCTACAACCAGTCCGTTGACTCGGTTAGTCTCGCTCTGTAACGACTGCAATTCATCGCGCTTCATGACCATGCCGTCATCGGCTGATGCAATCTTCTCGGAGCGAATCTCGGAAATGTCGTTGCGATATGCCGCTGCATTTTCCTTGCTGACATTTGAAGCTATGAAGTCACGCAGCTTGGCATTGTCGCATACGAATCCCGAACACGAAGGTTTGTACTCGTTGACTATCTCGGTATGCAGCTTGGCCATCGCCTCCACCTGCTCGGGAGTAGCGTTCCACATGCCTTTCCTGACAGTCTCAAGCATCACGGCAGTCATCTCCTCTATGGCAGCAGGGTTGACATCCTTTAAATGTTCCTTGATGCCGAGGCCGTGCTTGTCGGCGACATACATGTCATAGATGCCGTCCCATAGCTCGTCATCTATGGCTTCAGGCTTCATGACATTCCACCCATATGTGTTGCGGACCACATCGGCCATCGCCGACATATCGCCAGCTCCTCCTTTCATCTTCTCCTTGACGTAATTGGGATTCAGTATGGTGGTGCGGCTTTCCACTCCTATCGCCTCCTTGAGTTCCTGCATACGGACGTTGTTGCGGTTGCGGTAGTCGCTCAGATATGCTTCGGGGTCTTTGCCTGTGACATTGCGCACCGCCAAATTCATGCCGCCCATGAACTCATATACATGGTCGAGGCTCAATGCGCCCCATGTATTGCTCTGGCGGGGCTGCACCACTACGTCCGTGCGGGTCAGAGCGGCCTCAAAAGCATATTCGCGCATTTTTTCCCAATCGGCCTCGCTGCCGTACATGGCACCCATATTATTAATATAGGTGTCGGCGATTTCGGAGTCCGAATCCCAGCGATCACCAGCCTCTACCATCGACTGTATGCCTGAGCCGTAATTGCCGTTGACACCGCCGAATACACGTGCCGTTGACAGTTCACGGGCCTCCTTGGGCGACACGCCACGGTCCACCAAATGTTTCTCCGACGCAGTAACACCCTCTTTGACATAATTTGGCACAGCTTTGTCAGCGGCTTCTGCTGCCATTTTGACAGCGCGGTCTATCAGAAACAGCCGTGAAGCAGCCAAGTCACGCAGCTGCCCCGAAGTCTGCACCACAACGTCGATGCGCGGGCGGCCCAGCTCCGCCTCCGGTATCAGCCGGAGGTCGGTAACACGCCCGAACGGGTCTCTGACCGGCTCCACGCCGAGCATATAGAGTACCTGGGCTATCGTAGCACCTTCGGTCTCAATGAACTCGCTGCTCCACAAGGTGTAACTTACCTTGCGTGGCACGGAATCGCCGTGATTCTTGCGGTACATCTTTATAGTGTTTTCGGCAAGCGCCTTACCCTTTTCCCAAGCCTGCATAGAGGGTGTCTCCTCGGCATTGACGGCATACATGTTACGTCCCGTCGGCAAGATGTCGGGATTCAGCACAGGGTCGCCTCCCGAAGTCGGGGCTATGTATCCGCCATTGAGGGCATTAACCAACGAAAGCAGCTCGTTCTGAGGACTCTCGGTCAATGCCTGACGATAACGGTCCACGTTAGTCAAGGCACGCTCGACTTCGGTGATGGCTGTCGCATATTCAAGAACTGCGGGACTGATGCCCTCCTTGTCGGTCATGCCGTGGCCATGTCCGGCTCCGCCACCTTTTGCCACTACGCTTTTGCGCTTCATGGCGGCTTCCATCTTTTTTAGCGCGGCTTCGTCCGCACCCATTTTACGAGCCATTTCCAACGCTTTTTCAGGCGACATGCCCGGCATAATCATGCCGTGACGTTTTTTGGGCGACTTTCGCTCGGACACTTTCAGTGTGGATGCCGGACGCGACGACATCATCGACCCCATGACCATCATCTTCGACAGCATGTCCTTAGCGCCCTCGACTTCATCCATCACATGACGTGCGCTGTCGAGGTCGGTTTGCGATATGCCGGCATAGCGGCATATCTCCGCGTCGCTGACACTCTGACCTGATGCCAACAGACGGTTGACCATCGCGGTGGCCTCCGTGCGGTAAGCCGACATCGTTTTTTTGTTGCCTTGATGCTTGATATCGTCCAATTTCTTCACGCTGTATGCCACAGGGTCTACGGTCATGGCATATACCGTAGACTTGATATGTTCGGGTGCATAAGGGATGCCCATGACATACAGGGCTCCTGTCATCTTCTCGTTGGCAAGCTCCTCGGCAAACATCTCTATACGCGCCACTTCGTCGGCGGTATATGGTTTGGTGAGGATGCTGTCAAGGCGGAGTTCGCGGTGTATGCCGAGACGCACAGCGTTACGTTTCACCTTCATGGAAGCAGCGTGTATCGCATTGTCGTTTTCCGTACCCAATGCGCGGTTATACTCCATGACGGCATCTGCAAGCTCCTTATATATACCCCTGACTCCGCTTTCCATAAACGGGGGAGTCAGATAATTGATGACACCGGCATAGCTCCTGCGTTTGGCTGTCATGGCTTCGCCGACATTGGAGGTGGAATAGACATAGAAATGCGGCATGGTCCCGACCAGGCGATCCGGCCAGTCACTGCTGCCGAGGGCAACCTGCTTGCGCGGGGTGAACTCCAACGAACCATGTGCGCCGAAATGTATCAGCGCATCGGCACCGAAACCATACCGCGCCCACAGATAGGAAGCAGCGTAGGCATGAGGTGGTGCTACATCCGTGCCGTGCACCATCTTGAAGTCGTCGTCACCCAATCCGGCGGCAGTCTGAGGTATCAGCACAACGTTGCCGAATCTGAGACGCGCCACAGCCAGATTGCCGTCGCCGTCGCTCAGACCGTGGCCTGGAAATGCGCCGTCAATCGAATCGATAGCCTGACGCATCTGCGGAGCGAGTGCCGCCTGACACCAGGCATCATAATCCGCTTTGCTTATCAGTTCGGGAGCTGCCGTTTTCACAAAATCGGCTTTCGCTCCCACGGCATATCCGTTGAATATCCGTCCTCTCTCCCCTATCATCTTTTCAAGTTCTGAGGCGGACGACGGCAGATTGCCGACATTATAGCCTTCGTTTTTCAGACGCACAAGCAGATTGTAGAGCGACGGAGCCACCTCCATGCCCTCGGCGACAAGCGCGTTCTGCCCCGGACCCTTGAAGTAGAATATGGCAACCTTCTTGTCGCGGTTAGGTTTACGCTGCAGCGCAACGTAATTGCCCACCGTCTCCACAAACTCCTCAAGACGGTCGGGGATAGCCGCGACATAAGGCAGACCATCGTCACCTGTGTAGTGGGCGAACAGGGCAAACGGACGCACAGCACCGTCAATCTCCGGGGTGACGACGCTCTGCGACAAGAATCCGCCGCTCATGCCCATCTTGTCGGCCATCCACTCGTTATAATCGCGGTTGACGTTGACAGGCGAAAACAGCGGCACATTGTGCTGCTCGAGATAGCGGACCACCATGTCGCCCATGCGTCCGTGAGCCATGTTGATCATAGCTGCCACTTTGACCGAATCGGCGTGGCCACGGCTGATGAACTGCTGTATGCTGTTGACAGGATACACAGCCATCCCCTCGCGTTCGAGGGCTGCTACAAGGCTGTCCGCCACACCCATCTGACCTGTAAGGATGACCTTGGGGTCACTGTCGCGCCACTTGCCGCGTGTACGGAGAAATTTTTCATATTCCTCCACCGATGCGAAATTCAAGTTGTCATCCTCCGAGGGATAATAAAGCAGTGATGACGCAGAGACAACGGGATCGCCCGGAATATCGGCAAACAGACGCTTGCCGTCGATAAATTTACGTATATATTTCAGCATGTTGCGGTAATTGCCACGGCCCCCCACAAGATACTGTTTAAGAAATTCGGTGTCGATAGAGTCGGTTGACACTATCATGTTCTGCGGATTTGTTGCCGCAGTAGTCAGCACAGGAGTCCCGCTTTCAGCCGCTTTGATAAGTGCCTGACGCTGCTCGTCGGTGATGCGCAGCCCCATGCCGTTGACCAATACCATGTCATATCTCCTGGCCCTGTCAAGCTCCTCTACAGGAAGCTCCTCTATTTTGACAAACGAGTTGTCGTTAGCCTTTCCTATCTGCCCCAGAGTGATGGCCTGATAGTTGACAAATGCTATGCGGGTTTTGGATGCCATACTATTCCATGACACGACAGCCCCCGCAATGAGGACTGCCGCGCCGATGGCTGCAAGGATTATATGTTTCCTTTTCATTTATGCGATATTCCTAAATAGTTTACTTAAACATTGCATCAACATCGAGACTCAGACCTACAGAATATGTACGTCCGGTGGTCGGAGCCGAGTTCCAGTAATACACTTCGGGGCGGTAGTCGAAGAGGTTTTCAATCATGAAATTGACATTGATGCCCTTCCACACCCTCTGCTGGAGAGTGATTTTCCAGAGCGAATATGCCCCGTCGGTCTCATACCGGCTTTCAGGCTTGGACATGTAGCGGCCTGATATGGCTGCATAGATTTTGTATTCGCTGCATATCTGCTTGTCGTAATCGAGCCGCCATGTGGCAGAATGTGGACGCGGGTTGCTGAACTGCGAGTCGATCGTGCGTCCCGACATGTGCAGGTAATTGTAGCTGGCCGATGCTCCGAGTCCCATAAGCAGACGGTAACGGAGGTTGACATCCAAGCCTGCCACTTTGACACCATCTTCGTTGCAATACATCGCCCCTGCCTCCCTTTCGGCATCGCCGGGATAATCCATGGTGGTGATGCGGCTGTCATAATAATTGTAGTAGCCGGAGATGTTCACGCTGTACGAGCCTCTCAAAGGAGCCCAGCTCACCAATGCGCTGCGCTCGAGCGACACGCTGAAGTTATGGCTGCGCTCCGGCTTCAGGTCGGGGTTGCCGTAAATCATCTGTATGCCGGCCATGTCGAAGTTCATATACATCTCCTTGAGCGTCGGAGCGCGGAATCCTCCGGCATATGACGCACGGACAGTGACAGGGGCAGTCTTTGCCATGGCGGCGACACGCGCCGTCACCGAGTTGTTGCGCGAGGCTGAGAAATAGTCCTCTCTGAGGCTTCCGATGATATTGAGCCAGTCGAGCGGATTGTAGTCGAACTGCGCAAACAGGTCTACCGAATGCTGGGTATGCTTTTCTCCGGCGGCAAACTGGTAGGTGGTCAGATAATCGTGCATGTAATCTCCGCCGACAGTAAGCACATTCTGTCCGAAAAACCGTGTGTACAGACCGTGGACTATGTGCTGTCGGTTGCTGTAGTCATGGTCATGGGTACGGATACCTCCCACGTAGCGCGATTTGTCATACTGGTCGTAGCTGTACGACACTTCCAAATTCTGCTTGCCGGCCACATTCCACACCGATTTCAAGCCGCCGCTGTAGTCTTTGTAATGATCATCATAGTTGGAGCGGTTGCTGACGCGGGCGAAATATCCGCCGCGGGCTATGAAGCGCAGGTTGTCATTGACATAGTAGGTAAGCCTCTCTTTGATGTTGAGCGAGTGGCCTCCGTAGATTTCATGTATGCTCGACTTGGTATCGAACGCATCGGTGAGCTTTATGGTCTCCGCCGTGGTGTACTGCACCGACGTATTCGAGTTAAATCGTCCGGCATTGAAGTTCAGCTCCCCTCCGCTGCGCCATTCGTTGCCGGCGGAGCGGTAACGCGAATTGACATTGAGAGTCCACGGCTCCTTGCTCTCACGGGTTATGAGGTTGACCACACCGCCCACGGCATTTGCGCCGTACAGAGCCGAGGAGGCTCCCTTTACTATCTCTATCTGCCCGACATTGCCGAGGTTGAGGCGGCTGTAGTCCACATTGTCCATTGTTTCACCGGCCAAACGCTCGCCGTCGACAAGAAATAGGATGGCATTGCCGCCGAAACCGTTCATATTCATCGCCGTCTCCTGCGACATGGCGTAGCTGAACTCCAATCCGGGGAGCTCGTCGGTCAGGAGGTCCTGGATGTTGGTCGCATCCGCCTTTTTTATGTCGTCGGCTGAAATGACCCGAGTCACCACAGGCACATCCTTGAGCGATTTCGGTGTGCGCGTAGCGGTCACTACCACCTCGTCGAGAGAGGTCATGTCCGGGACCATTCTAAGTATCTGCTCCGCAGCTTTATCGCACGGACGGAGTATGAACTCCTCGGTGTTATATCCTATATACGAAATCGTCACCTTGAGGGCATCGGATGTGCGGCACGGCAGCTCGAACACACCGTCGACATCGGTTACCGCCATATCCTTGCCCTTTACAGCCTTGACAACGGCACCGGCAAGCGGCGCACCCGACTCGTCGAGCACTTTGCCGACATAGCTGCTGTTGTCGGCAAAGGCATCGACGGACATCGTCAGGCAGCAGATGATGAGAGCAAATCGTGATAGATATTTTTTCATCACAGTGCCTTGCTGAGGATTAAAGCTTAGGTGCGCTGAACGAGCATATCATAGGCATCGGCATCGCTCCGTACTGCAAGTTGAACTGCACGCTGAGCGTACCGTTGGCATACGAGCCTGACACCGTGCCGGAGTAAGCCTTGCCGGCCGAGGTCGTTCCGCTATACTCGGTGGTAGCAAGCTGGTATGTACCGTCGGCACCCGACACTTTGACCCCGTTCATCACGAAGCCTTCCACCTTCATAGGAGGCTCGCCGAAATCCGAAACAGCGATATTGACATTTGCGTCATCGACAGCTGTCACTGTGAAAGTCACACCTTCAAACACCGATTCCGACCCCATGACAGTGCATGACATGTCGCCCTCATAGCTGCCGGCCACACTGCGTGCCGCCGGTGTTGCTGGCTGGTCGTCATCATCGTCGTTGCCGCAAGAGGTGAATGTCATTAGGAATCCTGATGCAATGATGGTCATGGCCATCAAACGTGAAATAGCTTTCATAAGATTTTGATTTTGTGTGATTGTTTATGATTAATTGTTAGAAATTTTTTTTTGCGCATCCTGCGGCTGACTATGTAGCCGGAAATGAGTATCAGGGTCAGGGCGAGACCGAAGATAAACACAAACAGGGCTGACAGCGGACCCAGAAACGGCGTGTAACACCGCCCTACATGCAGCTCGAGTGCAAAGTTCCAGAGCGACATCGGGCTGCTCTCTATGGCCTGTGACTGCGGCAGCTGCTCCGAAGCACCAGTAACGTAGTCGAATACTACAGGCTTCTTGGCATCGAGATGCATGCTGTGACCGCTCACCAATGATTCCGGCTCTACGGCATTGACTTCACCTGCGGCCAGATTCCAGCCATACAGTCCGCTGAACGACCCGATAAGCCACTCGTCCGCACCTATGCGTTCCATCACGTTGATGCCCATAGGGCTTATCGGAGGGCAATCGTGCCGCGACATTAGCGCAGGTTCATGCTTGAAATACTTGTCGACCGTCGCGAAGCCTTCGGTCGTAGACAGCAGCCAGCAGTCACGGTCAGCATCCCAGCGGATGCCTCTGAGGCTGTCGTGCCAGTAGTTGTCACTGTCCATGGCACTTCCGGCGAGCGGAGCCGTCTTGACCATTACAAACGGTATCATCAGCGGCGGACGCAGACACATTCCGGTTACAGCAACAAGCAGAGTCAACACCAACGGATAATAGCCCATGCGGTCATGCCACCGCCAGTTCCATTTGAGCATCTTCCCTAACCGCTTGCTGCGTCTGCGCCGCAAGAGCGAAGGGCATACAAAGATGACAATGCCGCTCAGACTGAGAAATATGATGACTACGGCGATAGCATCCACTACTATCCGCCCGGCGATGCCGAACAGTTCGCCGCTGTGGAGCTGCCATACGGTCTTGAAAAGGCTGTACCGCACCTCGCGTCCCGCTATTGGCTGAAGCTCGATATATTCAGGTCCATCACCGCTACCCACCGCAAACCTGTATATGCCCGAACGGGTCATGGCCACTACCGTATCGCCGTCGGCATCAAGCGCAATATCCGCCATGCGGTCATCGGCTGAGGGTGCGCAAACCCCGGTCCACTTGTCTCCGTCATGTCTGTACACTCCGTATGTCGTGGCACACCATATGCGCCCGTTGCTGTCGGTGACCACGCGCTTCACATTGCGGTTGTCGGTACCCTGCGGCAGCCCTCGGTTGTAATCGCTGAAACTGCTGAAACCGCTGTCGGTCAGCCACACGCCGTTGCTGCCATAAGCGAGCAAGGATAGCGAGTCTATCCTCTCCGTGCCACGGATGATGCCGTTATTGTAGTTGCGTATCGCATACTGGTCGGGGAGCCAGCTGCGGCTGACATCACATCTGGCAAACGCTTTCCTGTGGTTGAGTATGATCCCCGAGATGCAGAATATCACCATAAAGAGGGCGAACACAACGCCTGCCCACTTATGGAAACTTCTCCAGAATCTCGATTTCATACCGCGTGATGACATCTGTTTTACCTTTTTCGGAAATTGTACCGCAAAGTTATGACGGCATCCTAAGCGCATCAATCCTCAAAATTTAGTAATCTCACCACCCTCCTGTCGGGGTTGGAGATGTGCCATATGGCTGTATGCAGCAAATTTTCACAAATTTTGGGTATGGTGCAGGTTATCTGTTTGAAATACCTTTGTGATGGTTAAAAGTACATATATCATATCCCCCTCCTCAGTCATCACAAATGGAAACTATTCGGGCATATCGTCCGCACCACACCATGCGGCAGCTAATAATAGACAACAACATGGTCCTGATGGCCATAAGCCGTTTCGACATCGCATTCGGGTTCGGGGACATGTCCGTAGCCGAGACGTGCCGGGCCAACGGGGTCCACGTCGACACATTCCTCGCCGTGTGCAATCTGATCAGCGGCAAAGACTATTCGGCCGACAGCCTGTCGCTACCATCCCTCACAAGCTACCTCCGCCATGCCCACTCTTATATCCTCGACTTCACTCTCCCCAAGATACGCCACAACCTGATCGATGCCATAAACTATTCCGACACCGACGAAGTGGCATTCCAGCTCATACGCTTCTTTGACGATTATGTCAAGGAGGTCACACGCCACATGGACTACGAAAACGATTTCATATTCGCCTACGTAGACAAGCTCCTCGACGGACAGATTTCCGACGACTTCAACATAGCACGCTTCTCCACAAGCCACGGCCACATGGCCACCAAGCTCCAGGAGCTGAAAGACATATTCATATACCACTACAAGCAGCATGACAATTCGCGACTGAGTGCGGTGCTGTTTGACATCATCACATGCGAGCGTGACCTGATGTCGCACTTCGAGGTCGAAAAGCGGCTGCTGACACCGGCCATCAGCCGCATGGAGGATGCCCTGCGCCTGCAGATGCTCGACTCCGGGAGCGATGAGGCCTCAGCCGCCATGCCCGACGAGGACCCGCAACTCGCCCTGCTCAGCGACCGCGAGCGCGACATATTGACGTGCGTGGCCCGAGGCATGGCCAACAAGGAGATAGCCGACCACCTGTGCCTGTCGGTCCACACCGTCACCACCCACCGCCGCAACATCTGCTCGAAGCTCTCCATCCACTCCCCTGCCGGACTGACCATATTCGCCATCCTCCACCACCTCGTCGACCCATCGGAAGTAGAGCTCTCCTGACAGCTAAAGCCTTATAAGATTTCCGCATCGCGTCAGCGATGCCAAGATGAATATAATGCCACCATCGCCGGTATGCATCGCGTCAGCGATGCCAAGAGAATAGCCG
>ULOI01062680.1_pt1 | contig 22416 bp, 23 predicted proteins | sample 1952231 | NCBI WGS metagenome assembly ULOI01 (sample SAMEA4835593, study PRJEB28245) | human gut metagenome | biome: gut microbiome; material: fecal sample | place: Denmark | collected 2008
TGTTCGGTATTGTCCAAGGCGGCATGCATGAAGATTTGCGTATGCAATCGATTAAGGCTTTGACAGGCATCGGATTTGACGGGTATGCCATTGGCGGTTTGGCCGTCGGGGAAGGGCAAAAGATGATGTTTGAAGTTTTGGATTATACGGCTTGCAATTTGCCCGCAGACAAGCCTCGGTATTTAATGGGTGTCGGGCGCCCCAGCGATATTGTCGGTTCGGTTTTGCGCGGCGTGGATATGTTTGATTGCGTGATGCCGTCACGTTCGGGGCGTACCGCGCAAGCTTTTACAAGCACGGGTGTGTTAAATTTGCGCAATGCATGTCATATGGATGATTTATCGCCGTTGGATGCCGATTGTTCTTGCCCGGCGTGTCAAAATTATTCGCGCGGGTATTTGCACCATTTATTCCGGGCGGGCGAAATTTTGGGGGCGATGTTGTTGACGCAACATAACATTCATTTTTATCAAAATTTAATGAAACAAATCCGCACGGCAATTGAAGAAAACCGTTATCAACAATTCCATGATGATTTTATGAACCGATATGCGCACGACCGCAAAATGTAAAAGGTATTTGGACATTTATTTTGTGCAATCCTAAAGGCCGGTCAAAATAAACCGGCCATATGATTATGATTTATGGAAAAATTAAGTTTTTATCCGCTGATTAAGTATCCTTACGTATGGATTTGCTTTTTTAATAGAAAAAATTATTGACAAATTTATGGCTGTGGGATATACTTCTTTAACGTGAATATCAAAAGGGAGTCAAACATGAATAAAAAAGATTTTAATTCAAATGATGTTAATTGGACAAAAGACGAAAAAGAACTTATTGATGTGAAGGTACTGGGTGAGGTTAAAAGAGCGATTAAAACGACAGTGCTTTCACTTGTTTCAATTTGGTGTGCCGCAGTCGGCGCGACTTCGTTTTATTTTCAAAAATCCGAAGCTGCGTCAAAAGAAGCATTAGTGAATAATGATTCGAATGCACTCGTTTTTAACAAAGAATTGTATCCTGATACGCAAACGTATGAACGCGCTATAGCCTCTGAAGAAAAATGGAAAAATGAAGTTAGAGCCTCTGTGGCCGCTCATAAAAATAAAGCGCAGTGGGCGTTGTGTATATCTGGATTATTTGCTTTGGCTGGCGCCGGTGGACTGTACGTCGGGCTGAATTCTTATAAATCAAGAGAAGAAAAGGTTTATTGGGATGTCTACCAACAACGTTTTCAAGAACGCGCCAAAGAAGGTTAATAATTGAATGAATTAGAAACGTACCTTAAAAAAGCCTCTTTTATAGAGGTTTTTTTATGCCCTTTTATAAGTGCAAATGTTCGTGTTAATTAATAGTATCGACCCTGAAAGATTTTAACTGTCGATTTGTATTTGGGGTGTTGTTTTTGATTTTTGTCTTGTGATTTGGATGGATATTTTGTAAAATAAACCAATGGAATAAAAAAAGGATGATGATGACTGACAGGCGAAAATTTTCGGGGCTTGCCACTTTGGCTCCAGAAATCAGGGCGATAACCAAAAAGGCATTGGGCGCGCGCGGTTTTGCTGGCAGCGATATTTTGGAATTTTGGGAAGACATTGTGGGTGCCGATTTGGCGCGCGGTGTAGCCCCTCAAAAACTTACCTTTGAAAAGGATAATCGCACACATGGTACACTGGTCGTTAAATCCGCGGGTGGAGCTTTTGCCATGTTGTTTGAACATCAAAAAGAGCGGGTGATGCAGCGAATTAATGCTTTTTTCGGCTATCCTGCGGTCAGCCGCATCAAGATTGTTCAAGGCGCATTAAAAATCAAATCCATCCCGCAAAAAACCGTATTAAAAACCATTCCCAAAGATGAACTTCAAGCGCTGCAAGAAAAAGTTGGCATTATTGAAGATGAAGAGTTGCGCGAACGCACCTTTGAAATCGGCAAAGCCTTATTAGCGAAAAAATATTGACATGCCTAAAAATATGAGGCATAAATAAAGAAGGAATTTAAACTTGGGAGGATAAAAATGCCTGTACATAAAAAAACATCCAAAAGAAGCAGTACTCAAACACCCGCGGCCGTTTCAACCGAACAGCCAAAACGGTCGATTTCTCTTTATCTGTTCCCGCAAAAAAAGTTGGAGCGCAGCCAAAAAACTTACAAAGGCATTGCCATTGCGACAATTACAATGCTGTATATTGTTATTTTGTTTGTAGCTTTTGTTTCATATAATTTTGAAGTGATGTTCTTTCCGAAATAAGTTTTTATCGTTGTATTTGAAACGCCTGAGGTTCCTTTGATGTTTGGAAAGGGTGCTGTATGGCATGTGTGCCATTTTTCAAATTTTTCAAGAATCTGCTTGACAATGTGTGATAAATTGTGTATAAAATCCGCACATCTCCGAGAATGTGGGCGTTTGGAATAAGCCAAAGGTCACGCTCTGCTGATAAAATCGCCTTTAAGAACGATATTTTCGTTTGAAAGATTTTGTGGGGCAGAAGACTATCGGGGCAACAAAAGGTTTGTTTATCTTTGTTTTGGATAGGCAGGCCAAAGATAAAGAAAGGCAAAACATGTCAAAAAGATTAAATTCAAAACACAAAATTGAAAGACGCTTGGGCGTTAAATTATGGGACGGCAAAAGCCCCGTTGATAAAAGAAATTACGGTCCGGGCCAACACGGTGCAAACCGCAAAAAACCGACAGATTACGGTGTCCAATTATCCGCCAAACAAAAATTAAAAGGCGTTTATGGGAATGTGTCTGAAAAACAATTGCGCAAATATTATGCCGAAGCTATCCGCCGCAAAGGGGATACTTCCGAAAACTTGGTCGGTATTTTGGAATGCCGCTTGGACAGCGTTGTTTACCGCATGAAATTCGTGCCGACAGTATTCGCTGCTCGCCAATTCGTGAACCATGGCCATGTATTGGTTAACGGTAAAAAAGTTGATATTCCATCTTATTTGGTCAAAGCCGGCGATGAAATTTCCGTACGCGATAAAGCCAAAGAAATGGCTTTTGTGATTGAAGCGGCCGCTTCGACTCGTGAAGTTCCCGATTATATGGAAGTAGATGCCAAAGCGATGAAAGGTACATTCATCCGCATGCCGAAATTGGCTGACATTCCGTATGCGACACAAATGGAACCAAATTTGGTCGTCGAATTCTATTCACGATAAGTTTAAGGGTTTATTTAAAAAACCTTCTGCCCCAAAGCGGAAGGTTTTTTTAAAACCCGTATTTTTTATTTAACCGGTGATGTTATATTTAATTTAAATATAAAAACTGGTTATTTATTGAAAGAAATAAAATGAGTTATTTAGAATTAATATTTCATGCCTTCATTACATTATTTGTTGTTGTCAACCCACTGGGGGCAGTGCCGGTGTTTTCAAGCTTAAATGCTGGAACGTCGGTGGCTTGGAAGCGAAAAATGGCTTTAAAAGCGCCACTGGTCGCCTTTTTAATTTTGTTGTTTTTTGCCTTTTTGGGTAACCCGTTTTTGAAATTTATGAGCATCAGCATCCCGGCATTTCGAATCGGCGGCGGTTTGATGTTGTTTGCAATTGCTTTTGGGATGTTGTTTAAAGAATCCGAAGAAAAGAAAATTGTCGAATCCGATGAGGTCAAAGCCAAAGACGTTTCCGTTTTCCCGATTGGTATTCCGTTATTAGCAGGGCCCGGTAGCATTACAGCCATTATATTGTTAATTAATAATCAAGCCGGACATTTTTTCAGCCAGTTTTTAATCATCTGCGTGTTGGTTGCGATTATGTTGTTGGTTTGCGGACTGTTTTTATTGACCAACAAGCTTGCAAAATACATGACAATGACGGTTAATAATGTTATTACGAAAGTGTTCGGGATTATTTTGGGCGCATTGTCGATGCAATTCGTGATTGACGGTGTGCTTGGTGTTGTCAGAACGGCTTTTTAATAAGACATCGGCAATTTTTTTATGTTACAACGCTTATTTTATTTTAGAATAAATGGGTTATTACGTGTTTTTTAAGGGCGAGTAATTTGTTCAAATTACTAGGTGAGATGTTTTAAAATTTTTCAATTGTTTTTAGTTGTGTTTTTTGTTAATTTTCGATATGATAAAAAACATGACAAACCCGAATGACCTCTCTTCAACCCAAAAAACATGCCCGGCGGATTGCCCTTTTTTATCGCCGCGCAATTTTTTGCCTGAATTTTTGCCGTTTTATTGTGATAAATATGAAGAATTTTTGGGCGCTCTGCCGTCAAAAAAAACAAAGCGGTGCGACCAGTGCCGCCGAAAAGTTTTAAACATTCAAGAAGCCGGCATTTCTTTAATTGAAGCGTATACTCAGCCCTTGATTTCCATTCCCGAAACACAGGCGGCGTTTATGGAAATGAATAATGGCTTTAAACGGATGTTTGTTGAATTGTTGCGCAAAGTGGGGCGTCAAATCGGCCTTAATTTCGGCGAAAGCGCCGGATACGATGTTTTATCTGATAAGCTTTTAAGCGGTTGGAAAGATGCGCAAGATTTGGCGGGTTCCCCCGAGTTGAAAGAATTCAGAAGCGTTTTGGGGGATTTAGCAAGTTTTTCCCCCGATTTATTGTCCAGGCAAACGCAAAACCTGTTGTCGAATTTATTTCAAGTGTTGGATAAATCCGAACGGTTAATGTTAAAATCCGTGCTGCAAAACCCTAAACAAGTTGAATCATTTTTGCAAGATTTTACTCGTACGCCGAAAGATATGAGTTTGCTTAAAAATTTTCGCGGATTACTTTATGATTATGATAAAAAAGATCGGGCGCGCCAACAACAAGAACGCGAACAAATGATGCGTTTGCAACGCGACCGTTTGTTAAATCAGCGGCATAATCGCGTCAGGTAAAAAAGGAAAAACGATATGGCAAAAAATCTTGTTTTGTGGGATTGGGACGGAACAATTGTCGATAATCATGGCGCGGCGCGGTTAGCTTTGCAAGACATGGCCGATAAGTACGGGTTGGAAAAAATTACAGATGATGATTTGCAAAATGTGATGGGAGCGTACCGCGGTGCGTTTTGGACCTTTCATTTCGGTTCGAAGGCCGATGAACCATATCAATATTTTATTCAACGTTTTGAAGAAAATAATAAAAAAAATGCGCCTGTCATTTATCAACGTGTCACGCAGGCATTGGATTATTTAAAAGCTAATCAAGTTCCCCAAATTGTTTTAAGCAATATGCCCCAAGCGATGCTTGATGAACAATCCGAACGTACGGGCTTGCGCGAGTACTTTGTGCGTTTAGTGGGATTGGGGAAAGGTCAAAAGGATAGAAAACCGCATGTGGAACATGTCCAACAGGCCGTTCGTGGGATTGATTATGACAAGTTGATTATGATAGGCGATGGCGAATCGGATTTAATGACGGCCAAAAATGCGGATGCTCAAATGGTTTATATTGCTCAAAAACCGCGTACGGATTTCAAGTATGATTTTTTGGCAAAAACACATGCGCAAATTATGGAATTTTTAAAACCGTTGATTGAAGGTAAATAAATGCAAGATACATTGGTCATTTGGGATTGGGACGGCACAATAATTGACAATATGCAAACGGGCATGTCAGCGCTTGCGGATATGGCAAAAAAGTTTGAATTGCCCGCTCCGAGCTTGGCAGATGCAAAAAATGTGATGACAACCCTAAAGGCTCCATATTGGGATCAATTCGGGGAAGATTGGGAAATATATGGGCGCTACTTTTTAGAACGATTTAAATATCATTCCAATGTCCATGACTTAAAAATTTTCGATGGGGTGCGCGAAACAATGGCATGGCTTAAAATCATGGGCGTGCGTCAATTAGTCGTTTCAAATAAACCCGATGATATAGTGCAAGAAGAATTTAAACGCACCGATTTGGATAAATATCTTATGAAAGCATGCGGCATGGATTTTCATGACGGATTGCATAAGCCGCAAAAAGAGTATGCCCAAAAATGTTTAAATGCAATACCCTATCAACGCTTGATAATGATTGGCGATAGTAAAATGGACATGGATTTTGCCGCCAATATTGGGGCGGTTGCGATTAATGTGTCTTTCGATGCGCGAGTGGGGTGTGGTTATATTATTTCATCGCATGCACGTTTGTTACACGTTTTGAAAAAAGAATTTGCCAAAGGGAAAATATGAAAAAATACGTAATTATTTGGGATTGGGACAATACGTTGGCGGATACCAAAAAAGCAGTTTTGGAAGGGATAAAGGATGTTGCGCGGCATTTTAATTTGCCCGATATAACCGAAGCGGATTTAAAAAATGTCATGACCGAACATCGTGGTAAATTTTGGCAACGCAGTTTTGGCGATGATTTGATGGTTGGGATTAATTATTATATCGCGGCTTACCCCAAATATGCCCATTTGGTTGAATTATTTGATGCGACAGTTCAAACACTTGATTATATTCAAGAGAGAAAAATTCCGCAAATCATCTTAAGCAATAAAGCTCATCAAAATTTGGAACGTGAAGTGGGACAATCCGGCATTGCTTCGTACTTTGCCCGCATTGTCGGTTCGGATGAAATCAGAGGGGGAAAACCCGCACTTGAATTTGCCCGATATGCATTAAAAGGCATTGATTACGATGATATAATCTTGATAGGCGACGGGTTATCGGATATGTTAATGGCTGAAGTTTTGGGTGCGGTAAGCATTTGTATCGGCGATAATGTGCCTGAAGGAACGGCATATGATTTCAAAGCAAATACGATGCAAGATGTGTTGCCGATTTTAAAAAGGATTTTAAAAGATGCCTAAGCCATTAATTATTTGGGATTGGGATAATACGTTGGCGGATACGTTTGAAGCCTTGTATGATGCGCATATCGACCTGTGCGATAAATACGGCAAACGCCATGTGACGCGCGAAGAAGTTTTAAGTGCTATTTGTGGCGAAGGAGTCCCTTTTTGGAAAGAATTGTTCGGCACTACAGACCATGCCGTACGCAGCGATTACTATTACAAACAATCCGCCGTCCATTTAAAACAAAAAGCAGGACTTATGAAGGATGCCGTTAAAGTTTTGGATTGGGTGAAAGGTCAAAGTATCCCTCAAGTTATTATCAGCAACCAAATGCAGTGGCTTTTAGACATTGAATGTGAACGGCTTGGGGTTGCGTCGTATTTTGAACGTATTGTCGGGCGTATTGATGCTTTAAAAAAGCCGCATCAAGATTATCTGACACGTGCACTTGACAAAATTGAATTTGACACATGTGTTGTTTTAGGCGATGGTTTGTCTGATATGAAAACGGCACAAAATTTGGGCGGTTTCGGTTTGCTGGTGCGAACGCATAATCCAACGGCAGACATGCCGTATGATAAACATGTGCGCGATTTGGCAGAGGCACTGGATTTTTTAAAAACGTACATTCATTGAAAATAGATAAAATTTAAAAGGGTAAACGATGGTTAAAACGCAGTGGGGATCGAAAATCGGATTTATTTTGGCAACCGCAGGGTCGGCTATCGGTTTAGGCAATATTTGGCGTTTCCCGTATTTGGCGGGACAAAACGGCGGCGGCGCGTTTTTATTGTTGTATGTGCTCAGCATGATCGGTATCGGATATTTCTTGTTATTGGCGGCTTTAACATTCGGACGCGTCGCAGGTACGAACATTATTGACGGATTTCAAGCTGTTGCCATTAAAAATAAAAAGAAAGTCTCAAAAATTTGGGGCGCGCTCGGCGGTTCATTGGCCGCTGTCAATGTTGTGTTGGTCGCCAGCATTTACACGATTGTGTCGGGGTGGACGTTGATGTATGTGATTGAAGGCGCCTCGCATGTTATAGGGGTTGCGCACAGGCCGTTGGATGGTGCTTTATTCGAACGATTGACCGATTCGTTTCGAATACAACTTTTTTGGACGGCGGCGGTTTTAGTCATAGCGGGTTGGATTGTGGCGCGCGGCGTTAAAAAAGGGATTGAAACGGTGTCATTATACTTAATGCCGTTATTATTTGTTTTGTTAATTTTTATGGCGATTTGGATTTATATGTTGCCGGGGTCGGAAAAAGGGATAGCTTTTTTCTTGATGCCTGATTTAGGGGTGCTTGGGTTTGCGGCAGACGGATTTCATTTTAAAACGTTCGCCGATTTGTTGTTAAAAGCAATGGGGCAGGCCATATACTCATTGTCGCTGGGGTTAGGCGTCATTTTTGTGTACGGGTCTTATTTAAAAGAAAACATCAATATCCGCTCATCGGCCGCATGGGTTGTTGCTTTGTCAATTGTTGTTTCGGTTTTGGGCGGTTTAATCGTATTGCCGGCCGTTTTTGCGTTCGGATTGGAACCCGCAGTTGGTCCCAGTTTAAGTTTTGTCAGCTTGCCTTTGGTTTTTTCACAAATGGCAGGTGGTACGATTTTGATGTTCATCTTTTTTGTGTTGTTATTTGTGGCGGCATTGACCTCTTTGATTTCCATTCATGAAGCGTTGGTTAATTTGTTGATTGACAAAATGAATGTGTCGCGTATTCGTGCCGTTTTGGTCATGATAGTATTAAATTTGTGCGGGTCGGGGATTATTTTGGCCTCTTTCACAAAATTGTGGCCTATTCAAATCAAAGGTCAAGATTTGTTTGGCGCCATTGATACGTTTACGGGGTCATATTCGATGGCCTTGTTGGTTTTGGTTTGTACCTTGTTTACGGGTTTTGTCGTTTCAACAGTCATTGTGCGTGATATGAATCGTGGCGCGCACCCGATGGGCAAACCATTTAAACGGTATCTGCGTTTTACGTTGCGCTTTACCGCGCCGATTATCTTAATTGTTTTATTTTTAAGCGGCATATTCGGTTAGACTTTACTTCAACACCCTTATAAGAACATTATATATACGTTGAGGTATATGTAGCGTTTGTTTCATATATTTTATAATTGTGAATTTACACATATCTGTATTTCATTTTATTTTTATAACTCACTTTTTAAATTTTTTTTATGGAGCATTTTTTATAAATTAAAATAAATGCTTGTAAAAATAACTTTTTAATTGTTAAAAAATGCTTGACAAAACGGTGGGAAGGGAAGGGGGGTATACTATAGTTATGTTAAGAAATAATACTGCTCATAACACAGGAGGAAAGTATGAAAGCGTAAAAAAATTAGCAGCAGAACAACAACAAAGTCCTTTAGTTAAGGATATTGAAAGGGAATACAAGAAAGAAAAAGTTTCTTCCGTTTTAAAAGAAGCGCGTCGTTTAAGTATTGCTATGGGATTAGGCGCCATTCTTGCAGGACTGGGTATGGTCGATAATATTATGAAAAACCGAGTGAATGATGCTAAATTTTTAGGGATTGGGTTGTTAGGATTAGCTTTGCTGGCCGTTGCTGATGTTAGAAAGTTAAAAAACACCGTCTTATCTGCGGAAAACAGAGCCATATTGAACGTTATAAAACCTTATTTAGACGATGATGAAAAAGATTACGCAAAAAATATTGATGAAAGTGACGGGTATAAAATCGGAATGAATGGCACGATGGGTGGTACAATTGCAATGAGCTACTTCATTTATTGCCGGTAAGACGTCATTGGCTGAAAGTTTGACTGTTGGTATGATTGCAGGAAGTGCATCCTTGTTAGCTGAAGAAGTTGTAAGGACTAAAGATATAAAAGAAAATCATCAATTTTTAACAAATAGAATATATTATTTAAATAAAGGCCGATAACATTTTCGGTTTTAAGATTTAATATAATAATTACTTACCCCCTTTGCCTTTTTCAAAGGGGGTAAAAAAAAGCTTAAGATTTTATATGCTCATGATGATAATATTTTGATTTCTTAAACGCATTAATAATGTGAGAACAAATTTGCTTGGGCGTTTTATTGGTTGTGTCGACCACTAAATCAAAATTTTTTTCATCGTCAATATTCACGCCATACGTACCCATAAAACGTGCAACTTCGGACGCACGGCGGGCAATAAGAGCCGATTTTGCATCTTCAAGCGTTTCGAATTTGACCTCTGATGTACGGGTTTTATCGTTAAACACGCGTCGTGCGGCTTCATTGACGGCGACGTTTAATTTGACTTTAAAGGAATCGGGCAGAAAATAAAAAGCCATGCGCGAATCTACAATATAATTTTTGCCGGAATTTTTCAAATCGCGAAAAACACCGTCAATTTCTTGGTCAATGGCCGGGTTCGAATCTGCCATATGGTTTAGTTGTAAGGTCGTTACGCCGTATTTTAACGCAATCTTGCGTTGAGCCGCGCCGGTTGAATAAGTATCATATCCCAAGTCGGCGGCCAACAATTTCATAACGGTGGATTTACCACTGCCAAGAGCCCCTGAAATTGTAATAATATTTGCTTTATTCATTTATCATTATCCTTCTAAATATCCAAATTTTCCACAAATTTGGCGTGTTCTTGGATAAATTGGAAACGGTATTCGGGTTTGTTCCCCATCAACCGTTGGACAATGTCGGCCGTATAGTTAAATTCTTCCGTATCTTCTTCGGTTGCTTTGTGCGGGATTGCGACGCGTAACAATGTGCGTTTTTTCGGATCCATTGTTGTTTCTTTTAATTGCGCCGGCGGCATTTCCCCCAAGCCTTTAAACCTTGAAATATCGACATTTTTAGCATTTTTGAATTCTTTTTTAAGCAATTCTTCTTTTTCTTCTTCATCGGAAGCATAGACGGATTTGCTGCCTTGCGTCAAACGAAACAAAGGCGGCAATGCCAAATACAAATGCCCGTTTTCAATAAGCTTTGGCATTTCTTGATAAAAGAATGACATTAACAACGACGCAATGTGGGCACCATCCACGTCGGCATCAGTCATGATAATGACTTTGTCATAACGCAAAGCTTCTTCATTATACTTATCACGTCGGCCGCATCCTAAAGCTTCGGTAATATCTTTGATTTCTTCATTCGCTAAAATTTTGTCGTTGCTGGCGCTGATGACGTTCAAAATTTTGCCGCGGATGGGCAAGATAGCTTGTGTCATACGGTCGCGCGCTTGTTTCGCCGACCCGCCGGCCGAATCCCCTTCGACAATAAACATTTCGGTGCCTTCGGATGTCGTGTGCGAACAATCGGCCAATTTTCCCGGCAAGCGCAATTTTTTCGTTGCCGACGCGCGTTGCGTTTCGACGGATTTGCGTTTGCGTTTGCGTTCTTCGGCGCGTTCAAAAATCCACTCCAGCAAGGCATTCGCCGATTTGACATCACGGCTGAGCCAATGGTCAAACGGGTCTTTAATGGCATTTTCAACCAAACGTGTTGCGCTGGTTGTGACCAATTTTTCTTTGGTTTGGCCTTGGAATTGCGGATCGCGGATGAAAACGGACAACATGACGCCGGCCGTATTTAAAATATCATCGGCGGTAATTTCGCCCGCTTTTTTGTTTCCCGTCATTTCCGCATAAGCGCGGATGGATTTCGTAAGCCCGGCACGCAAGCCCGTTTCATGTGTGCCGCCCAACGGCGTATAAACCGTGTTGCAATAGGTATAAGCAAATCCGTCTTTAAAATCATCCGGCCAACAAATTGCCCATTCGACCGCGCCCGCATTGTTTGGGAATTCAATACGCCCCGTAAACGGTTTAGCCGTTAAGGAGGAACGGTCTTTCATCAAAAAGTCCAAATAATCGGCGATACCATTTGGGAATTTTAAAATTTGTTCTGTCGGCGTTTTATCATCGCCTGTAATCAATTCGGCATCACAGTTCCAACGCACTTCCACACCGCGGAATAAGAAAGCTTTTGTGCGTGCCATACGGTACAAAGTAGACGGTTTAAAGCGAACATGGTCGCCGAAAATTTCAGTATCCGGAATAAATGAAACGCTGGTACCGCGCCGATTGCTGACAGCGCCGATAAATTCAACTGTGGTGACGGGTTTGCCTTGGCGATATTCTTGGCGGTATAATTTTTTATCTTTGGCTACTTCAATTACCATGTGCGCTGACAAAGCATTGACCGCCGACAGCCCGACACCGTGCAATCCGCCCGAAACGGCATAAGCGTTGCCGCCGAACTTGCCGCCCGAATGCAACGTGGTTGTAATGACTTCCAATGCTGATTTTCCGGGATATTTCGGATGCGGGTCAACGGGAATGCCGCGGCCATTGTCTTTGACCGTTACATAGCCGTTGGCGGATAAGGTTACTTCAATATTTGTGGCATATCCCGCGACCGCTTCATCCATTGCGTTATCGATGATTTCGGCGACCAAATGATGGTATGCGCGTTCGTCGATGCCGCCGATATACATACCGGGGCGTTTGCGTACCGGTTCCAAGCCTTCCAATACTTCAATGTCTTTTGCGGAATAATCTGTTTTGCTTTGCGTTTCGTTAAATAAATCTGACATGCCCTACCTTGCTTAAAAAAATCGTTTAATATATTGTTTGATCGGAAAAAATATACAAGATTTTGCATCAAAAAGCAAGAAAAAAACGGGCGCCTTTCGGATGCCCGTTTAAAACGTTTCCTAATATAAAAATTAGAAAATGTAGCGCAGAGTCAACTTAACATCGTTTGTTTTGATGCCTTGTTTCGTTTTGCCTGCATAACCGTCTCTGGCTTTAACTTTGCCATCACCCAAATCTGTGTAACGGTAGCCTAAGTCAGCAACCCAGCAGTTTGAAAATTCATATTCAATACCTGCACCGGCGTTCCATGCGAAGTCGAATTTGCCGTCTCCGCCAGCTCCGTGCCCGCTTTTAACTTTGTTGTAAGAAGCACCGATACCGCCCATGACATATACGCCCAAGCCTTCATAAACCGGCAATGTGGCATAAGCATTGACCAACAATGGGATTGACCAGTAATCATTTTTACCGCCGTTTTTAAAATCGATATCACCCCAACCGCGGTATGCGATAATAGCGTCAGCGCGCAACCAATCGTTTAATTGGTAACCGCCACCAACACCTAAGGTGCCTGAATCGCCTGTGCTTGTGCGGCCAAAGTCATAAGAACCTTGAACTAAACCATATGTGCCGCTTTCACCCACGCCCAAAAATGCGGCGGATGCAGACGATGTCATAGCGACAATACCGATAACGGCGAGTGAGGATAATAGATATTTTTTCATTTTTTAGTCTCCTTTATAAGTTATGAATAATTATTCAACACTATAACCTTAGGTCGTAATTTTTTGAAAATCCAGTCGCTTATGCATTTTTTTTCAAAAAAAATATGAATTTATGTTAAAGGCATATCGGGCTATGTTGCTTTTTTTAAAAAAAGACACTTTTTTTATTTAAAGCCTTTTTAAATTGTTTTATTTTTTTGCGAATCGCCCCTTTTTTTATTTGCCCGCTTTAAATAAAACTTGTTTTTTGCATTTTTTTTAGTTAATCTTAAAACAGGATTTCTAATATATATTATAATAAGGAGTGTTGTTTATGGGAAGCCGTGCCAATATGGAAATTATTCGGGAAGTCATTAATCCCGACGAACAATATTTGTGGGATGTTACCGGTTCGATTGCCGATGCAAAATATAATCCGGCTCAATGGGTGTTTGCTGTTCTTACTTTGGGCATTTCTCTAATTGTCCTTTATTTTATCCGCACCTTTAATGCGTATGTATTGACAAACCAACGCTTAATTATCATCCGCGGTATTTTTTCAAAGCAAGTTGATGAAATTGAATTGTTCCGTATTGTGGATAGTGCGACTAACCAATCTTTGATTGACCGTTGGGCCAATATTGGAGATATTCGTGTTACATCAACGGATAAAACGGGTAACATTTTAATGAAAAAAATCCCGTCACCGTATTTAGTGCGCGATTCTTTGCGTCAAAACTACACGCTTGCGCGTCAGAAAAAGGGAACGGTTGTGTTGGAAAGTTTGGCAAGTTAACGTTCAATGTATTTTATTGTCGCAAAAGGCGGCCTGTAAATGGCCGTCTTTATTATTGCTTTAATATTTAAACTGAATGCACAAAAAACTTTACATAACATTGTAAATGTTAAATGTGCCGGCGGGTGTCGGCAGAGTCTGAAAAACTCTTACAAAAGGCTTCGCTCTTTAGGGCGGATGGTGTCGACATGATAGTTGGTGAGAACAAGCTTTGCGAAGTTCGAACCCTACGTGTGGAAAGGGGCCCGCAGCGAAAGCTGTGGGAATTTCCAATAATACCTGAAAGGGTAAAATAAGGCACACTGTTCCGGTAACAGTTTACTAGCTCCGCCCACCTTTCGCAAGAGAGGTGGATTTTTTTAAAATCGGCAAGTTGATAAGACTTGCCCTATAAAAATAAAAGGAGCTAAGAAAAAGATGATAAAACAAAGTACACATTACAGGCATTCGGTCAGGACGCTGCGACAGGAGTTGGGATTACTTCTCTTTCAAAGTCGAATGAATAAGAGATTAACGTTAGAGCGCGTATCGAAAGAAACTGGGTTTGGGATAAAAACGTTGGATAAGATGGAGAGGGGGAAACTGAATATAATACATATGTGGTGTAGTTTAAAATTGCTAAGGTATTATGGGAAGAAATTGTGTTTATCAGTGGAGGATGTTGAAGAGATAAAGAAGTAAAAATATATGAAAAGCGCTCTTTATGATAAGGGCGCTTTTGTTGAATGATGGATAAAAAACGGAGCAACTTTAAATAGCTGCTCCTTAGTTTTATTTCTTAAACATACTGCCAAGATTTTTGCCGACACCTTTGACGGAATCGCCAACATTTTTAACGGAATCTTTAACGCCGCTGCTGATTTTTTCAGCGCTGTCTTTGACATTGCCCAATTGTTCGTTTAAGGCTTCACGGCCTTGTTTTAACATAGCTTTTGTATTTTCCAAGCCTTGCATAAACATTTGGTTGCCGGAATTTGCAATTCCTTTGATGGAAGCTTCTGAGAAATAAGACAAAATAGTCGCAATCATTTCGGGGAGTGTTTTTGATTTGCCTTTTTCTTCGCCGATACCCGTTTTATGAATGTTTGGCAAATTAAGTGTCATCACTTGGCCGATAACGCCCAACTGCAATTTTGAATCATTAATCGTTAAATCCTTGATAATGACTTTTTTGCCGCTGCCGTTGTCTTTAGCAGGCGTTTTGTTTACCTCTTTTTTCGGTGCCGGAGTAGTGGGCGCTTTATTTAAATAGTTTTCGATATTTTGTTGCAACAACATAACATTGACTTCGCCGCGTTTGTTAATTTCGGCGGCGGCAGAAGTATTATCGATAGCCACTTTTTTAATAATGATTTTGTCGCTTAAAATGGATTTGGGTTCAAATTCAACGACAATTGAACCGAGCTCGAAAACGGACGGTGCCGTGAATCCGTCAGGATTGCCGATTTTAAATCCTTTAATTGAAATATGGCCGCTTAAAAGGGATAAATCAATATCGTCCACATCAATTGTTGTTCCCGTAATGGGCGGCACGGCGGTTGTAACGGCCTTTTTAACAATGATGCCAAGTGTCAAATAAACGGCAACAATCAAAATTGCCAAAATGATGATGAGCCAGGCAAAAAATTTGAATATGCGCTTTGCCCAGCTTTTCTTTTTCGGGGTTTCTTTAGACATTTTTATCTCCTTTGATTATCATATTTACAAGGAGTTGTTTACTCTTTTTTTTGAAATTATGCAAATTGTTTTTTTAAGTTGAATAAAGAGGTATTTTTAACCCTTTTGCCCGCTCGGACCGTTTCAAATATCTGACGCGCCATCGTCGGGGTGTATTTTTTATAGCAAAAATCAACGCGGTAAGCGGCGGCGTTTATGGTTGGGGCTTCGTCGCTCCAACATAGCGGCGTTTGCGGCACGACAACCGTTTCGCAGTTTTTGGAAATTAATTCATATTTATTTTTGCCGTTTGAAATTTGCGCGTGTAACGTTTTGCGGTTGCAGGCACGGCAATCGTTTTGGCGCACACAATTTGCCGAAATAAACAACGCGGAGTCTTGGTATAAACAAACAGCAACGTTTTCACCCGGCATTGTTAATTTTTTCAAATTGTCCAACGTGTCTTCGGGCGATAAGGTAACGCGCGTGGCGCCCAATTCAAAACAGCTGGCCAAACTTTGCGTATTTAACACCGGAATAAACGAATCAAATGAGAGGTCAGCCCCTTGCGGTACCATCATTAAACCACTTAAATTGGCAATTTCGAATTTGTTAAAGCCTTGTGCCGATAAAGCATCAATTATCCGTTGCATGGCTTGTGTTTGACGGATGACGGGTGGTAACGATATACGCACTTTTTCTTTTGGCAAAGCGGCCAATGTTTTTATATCAAAAGCGGGATTTATCAAAACCAAAATTTCATCGCAGGTCGCCAAGTCAATTTGCGCCACATTTTGAACGTCATCCGTTTTTATCAGCCATTTGGGCGTTTTTGGGGACGTGTCCGGAGTGGTTGTTAAATCAGATATTTGCCCCGATTGTTGCGGTGTTTTAAAATAGACGGGCGGCAAATCGCGCCGGATTTTTTCGGGTTGCAATTCGGCATATAATTGGCGGCGCAGTTCGTTTAAAACCGATACCGGCACGAATAATTTATCCGGATTTTCAATATGCAATTCTTTCATTTCAAATGGCGTGTCGCCCGTTTTTTCAAATGCTTTGAAAATGGCGGCGTTCATTTTTTCGATGTCGTTGGCGGCTTCAAAAGTACCCGCGATGTCGACCATTTGGCTTTGGACACATGCCAACACTTTATCGCGCGTGACGTAAACGCTGACATCAATCGGCAGGCGGTTTTTATAAGCTCCTGGTTTTGGTTTTTGATACGGATAGGATGATTTGACTTTTGTGGAGGATGCTAAATAAACTCTAGCCCCTTTTGCAATAAACGGATGATGTTCGGGCAGGGCGATTTGAACGGGTTTGTGCGCCTTGGCTTCAAATGTTTTTTTACCGCTTTGGACAAGGTTTTCAACCGAAAATCCGTAAGGTTTTTCAAGCGGTGGCACATCAATTTGAATGCCGTCAAACCGTGCGATGTTGTGCGTGGGCGTAAAGGTTAACGTGCGCCCGACAACTTTGTCAACGGTGCCGATTTGAATCCCGCGATGCCCGACAAATTCGGGGTCAATGACGTTTTTGTTCTTGCCGTCAAAATGCAGTTTCGTCCAAGGCCTTGCGAAAATTTGTTTGATGTTGTCGGCCAAGCCGATATCCGCACGCCCCGTATCCAAAATTTGGCGGTAATAATGGGTAACGGCGGCAACATAGAGCGCATTTTTTTTGCGCCCTTCGATTTTCAGCGATAACCCCTTTAGTTTCAATATGTCTTTTTCAAGTGCCAAATCTTTCATTGAAAACAGATGTGACGGTTTTTGTGCGTTTAATAAATTGTCAAAATCATTTGTGTTATCGGCACCGGATTCGCCTTTTGAAACGTTGTCCGGTTCGCAGATATTGTTTGCTTTTGAAATGCTGTCCAATTCTTGCGATAAAACCTTAAAATTGCCACGGCACGAATAAATGCATTTGCCCCGGTTGGCCGACCGCGCGGTTTCAAAGGATGAAAAAGCACATAAGCCGCTGTATGAATAACATAGTGCGCCGTGAATGAAAACTTCAACTTCCAAAGTGCAATCGCGCTGGATTTTTTGAATTTCGTTTAAAGATAATTCTCGTGCTAAAACGATGCGCGAAAAACCCAATTTTTTAAGTGCCAAAGCCCCTTCTAAATTATGAATGGCCATTTGCGTGCTGGCGTGCAATTGCAATTCGGGGAAAGAATGGCGAATAATGCGTGCAACGCCCAAATCTTGAACGATGACCGCGTCGACTTTCATTTGCGCGCACACTTGCAACGCGTCCATAACGCCTTGCAATTCGGATTCTTGGACAAGCGTATTTAACGCAACATATACTTTGCGATTCAATGAATGGGCATAGGCAATAAACGCGTCCAATTCGTCGGGCGTAAAATTCGTTGCATCGGCGCGCGCCGAAAATTTGGGTAGCCCCAAATAAACGGCATCTGCCCCATAATAAAGAGCCGCATAGCCCGCTTCGATATCGCCCGCGGGGGCCAATAATTCGGTTGGTTGATTAGTATTCATTGATTTGTAAAACTCCGCCTTGTGCATCGATAACGGCACGTGCGCCGATCGGAAAAACAATTTCGCCATTCCCATGGGCATAATGGAAATCCATTAAAACGGGAATGTTTAAATTCCCAAAACGTTCGGTTATGACGTCGTCAATGGTGCCGTCCGTTTTATCCTTTGAAACGCATTTATAAAACCCGCCCAAAACAACGCCGTTTAAACGGGCAAGCGCGCCGCTTAAATCCAATTGTTCAATCATTCTGTCCACGCGGTAGGGTTGTTCGCCGACTTCTTCAATAACCAAAATCCCACCATCCATGTCGGGCATATAAGGCGTTCCGATTAAGCTTGTCAACATGGTCAACGACCCGCCGATAAGTGTTCCTTGGGCGCTGCCTTTTGTCAATGGTGTTAAGTTTTCAAATGTCATCGGTTCACGGTTCAAACAGGCGCTAAAAGTTTCAAACAAAGCCGTCGGTATCGGTTGTTGCAAGAAGCTTGCCTGAAGCCCTGTAAAACTGACAAGCCCTGTTTTTTTGAACATGGCCAATTGTAAGGCGGTTACATCGCTGAACCCAAAAAAAGGTTTGGGGTTTTGTGCAATGATGGAATAATCGATTTTACCCAGCAAACGGGGGGTACCATAGCCGCCGCGAATGGACATAATCGCATTAATTTCGGGATTTGAAAATGCCCACATCACATCCGCCGCGCGGTCGCAATCCGTACCCGCCGCAAAGCGGTCGCAATCAAAAGCATGTTTTCCATAAACGGGTTCATACCCAAATGCGGCAAAAAAATCTTTGACTGTGTCTTTGTCAAAAGGTGTCAACGTTGGCGAAGCGGGAGAAATGAGTGCGATTTTTTTCATTTGTTTTTTTGTCGTTGTGTTCCAAAAGCATGGCGGCTTTTTTATTCATAATATTTATACATATATCATTTTAGGCGAAAAATTCAAGTTTTTAAATTACATATATCAATGATTTCCGTCTTTAATCCGTTTTAAAATTTCCCAAGCGAAATCCGACAGCGAATCATCCCTTGCCCCCATCACGATGATTTTGTCGCCGTCCTTTAATTTCGGCAATAAAAAGTCGATGATGTCCGCTCGGTGCGGGATGTAAACGGCATCTTTTGAAGCGTCTTTCACGGGATTAATAATATCGACGGCCGAAATGTCTTTGGCAACCGTACCGCCGACATAATAAATGTCCGTTGCAATAAACGTTAAATTATCGTCAATAATCGTATTTAATACATGGATGAGTTCATCTTTGATTAAACGGGTCGGGGCAAACCCGTGCGGTTGGAAAACAGCCCACGTATGCCCGGGGTATTTTTTAAGCGTTTCAAGCGTTGCACGGATTTTATCGGGGTTGTGGGCATAATCGTCAATAACCGTAATGCCGTGCTCGGTTCCTAATTTTTGTAAACGTCGTTTGGTACCTTTAAATGTTTGCAATGCTCGCATGCTGTGTTGAAACGGTACACCTGCATGCAACGCGGCGGCCGTAGCGGCCAAGACATTTTGAATGTTGTAATCGCCGTAAACGGGCAATTCAAAGTGTTCGCCGTTTAAATCAAAAGCCGTGCCTTTAGCCAGCGGTGTGATATTTGATGCGTATAAATCTGCTTTATCATTATGCAGGCTGAAACTTAAGATATTCGGATGGTCAATTTTAAGCTTTTGCATTTCGGGACAATCGGCGTTAATGACAACGCCGTGTTTTGTGCGGCGGATGAAATTTTCAAATAAAGGGCGCAATATTTCCAATGGTTTATGGTCAAGTGATACGTTTGATACAACGCTGATGTACGGAGAATAGAGTTCAATCGTGCCGTCGTGTTCGTCCGCTTCAATCACGCAATATTCACCATTCCCGAAAATCATGTTGGATTGAGGGCTGTCATTATACGTATTTAAGGATATGCCCCCGTTAATCATTGTCGGGTCCAAGGCATTTTCATATAATATGTGCGACAGCATTGCGGTTGTGGTTGTTTTGCCGCTGGTGCCGGCAATAGCTATACCTTTATAAGAATGCAAAATATCGGCCAAAATTTCGGCGCGTTTTTTAATCGTCAAACCCAACTCGCGGGCGCGTTTTATATCGGGAATTGTTTCTTCCACCGCCGTGGATACGACGAACGTATCGATTTCTTTTGTAACGGCGCGGCCGTCTTGGGGAACCAAACGGATGCCGGCATTTAATAAATTCGTATGAACAGCGTTGGGGTTGCCAAGGTCAAAAGAACGGTCAGAACCCCATACGGTGTGTCCGACATTTTTTAAATACAAGGCGATGGCGCTCATCCCAATGCCGCCAATGCCGCAGAAAAAAAAGGTTGCCATTTTGTTTTTAATTCCTTAAAATAATAAGAAGAAAATTATCCACACTCTACTTCAAAAAAGTAAAGATGTAAAGAAAGGATTTAATAAGATGAAAAAGTTTTTGACTCTCTGCATTGCGTTGTTGTTGTCTGCAAGTGTTCATGCCCAAACTCAAAACCGAACGTCGGGCGGCCTTTTCCCCGAATTAAATGGGGCCAAAGGCGCCAATAGCCAGCAACGTTCCGAGCACCAAGATGCCGGTATGATACGCTTGATTATTGATGATGTGTCGATTGTCAATCCGCCGCTTAACGGCATTTCGTTTTGTGTTGGCAAAATGAGGGTGGAAAATCAAATGAATGTCAATATCCGCACCTTGGAAATTTTTGCCCAATACGGCAATTTGTCGGTGCCTGTGGCTTTCCGTAACGTACCCGCAAACGGCGGCACCCAAGAACAATCTTTGGCCTTTGCCGGCGAAAATTGCAACAGTTTATTAAACGTTCCGCGCATTACCGTTCGGACTTGCGTAGCGGGCAATTTAAATGACCAAGGATGTCAACAGCGCATTAAATATGTGCCCATTTCATAAGGGCGCCAGAATGAAAAAAATCGTTTTCATTTTATTTTTGTGTACACTGCTTTGCTTTTCGGCATTTGCCAAAGAATCCGATGTGTTAAGCCAAAGCGACGTTAAAATCTATAAACAGATTTTTGCCGCTCAAAAAAAAGGCGAATTTAAAACGGCTGGTGCCTTGCAAAACAAATTGAAAAACAAGGCGTTGATGGGTTATGTTTTGTTTGACCGTTATTTTTCGCCGCATTATAAAACAAAACCCGAACAAATTACCGAGTGGTTTTACAGCTATCACGATTTGCCGATTGCTTCGGATATGTATGCGCTGGGCAAACAAAAAAAGGCTCAGTTGCCAAAATCAAAACCAAAAGACGTTTTTTCGGGGCGTGCCGGCTCTTGTTCCTTTGTAATGCGTGAAGAACCGATTGATTTGGTGCGCGGGCGGTTATTTTCAAGATATACGGGGGAAAAACAACAAAAAGCGCGCAAAACAATGAACCAATTTGCCCGCCATTTAAGTGCCGGACGAACCAAAAACGCGCGTTTGATTTTAGAGGGCAAAGATGCCCGCGAATTATTTAATAATGAAGAAATGGGCAATGCCTATACGGCTTTGGCCTTTTCTTATTTCTTAGACGGCGAAGACCAATTGGCGCTGACAAATATTAAAAAAGCTTTGCAATTGGGACGAAAAAAAATTCCGCTTGCCTATTGGACGGCGGGGTTGATTTCATGGCGGATGGGTGATATTGTCGGCGCAACCAAAAATTTTGAAACGTTGGTGGATATTAAGGGAGCCTATCCGCTTTTACGTTCCAGCGGTGCTTTTTGGGCGGCGCGCGGGCATTTGAGGCAGGGCAATTTTGAACAAGTCGGCGATTATTTGGAAATAGCATCCGATTATCCGCGCACTTTCTATGGATTTTTGGCGATGCGTTTGTTGGGGCAAGATTTGTCCGACATGTGGGAAACGCCGATGTTGCCCCAAGATGATGTTTCGATTAATTTTTCACATCCGGGGTTGGAACGGTTTTATGCGCTTAAACAAATCGGCAAAATGGATTGGGCAAAAAAAGAATTGGCAAAGTTGTATGTTGAAGCCGATAAAGACGGCAAGGGCGTTTTATTCATGATTTCGGATAAAAACGGCTTTTCCGAAGAAATTTTGGCCGTATCCGGGCATATCACGGGCGATGAGGATTTGCGCTATCCGGCGCCGAATTGGACGCCCAAAGACGGTTGGAAAGTGGATAAAGCATTGGTATTTTCGTTTGTCAAGCAAGAATCTTGTTTTAATCAGCGTGCCGAAAGCCGTGTCGGGGCTTTGGGATTGATGCAAATTATGCCGGCGACGGGCAAAGAATTGGCCGGGCGTTTAAATTACACATGGAACCCGCGCACGATGAAGGAACCGGCCTATAACCTGTCATTAGGTCAAAATTATCTGTTAGAATTGTTAGGAAACACGGAAGTTAACAACAATTTAATTTTTACGGCGG
>ULOI01014453.1_pt1 | contig 22352 bp, 26 predicted proteins | sample 1952231 | NCBI WGS metagenome assembly ULOI01 (sample SAMEA4835593, study PRJEB28245) | human gut metagenome | biome: gut microbiome; material: fecal sample | place: Denmark | collected 2008
GCGTCAAATACGCCGTCGTTGTGTGTTTTTCTATAGGTTGTAAAAATTTCGGTGATTTTCGGATCCAACGGCAAATCATAAGCTTTGCAAGACCCTTCAACCATGCGGTAACCGCCGTACGGCATCAAGGCGCGTTTAAGTGGTTTATCCGTTTGCAAACCGACGATGATTTCTTCGTCTTTGTTAATATAGCCGGGGCCGTGTGATGTGATGGAAGAAACCACTGAGCTGTCGGCATCCAAAACGCCGCCGACTTCGCGTTCCTTTTTCATCAAAGCGGCCACTTCATCCCACAATTTTTTAGTGCGCGGTGTCGGGCCGGCCAAAAACGAATCGTCGCCTTCATACGGCGTGTAGTTGTGCTGAATAAAATCGCGTACGTTGATTTCGTCTTGCCACTTGTTGGTTTTGAAGCCTTCCCAGGCTTTAGGTTGAGTATTTTCCATTGTTTTTTCCTTTTGTTTATAAGCCGAAAAAAAAGCATCCATGAACAAAATCCACAGACAAACTTTGTTATAAGGCTGTTATGTGCCTTTTCTTTTATTTCGCAAATAATATACCACGATATGCATTTTTTGGCAACAACAATTTTAAAGGTTCGGGTATTCTTTAAGCGGCCCCTTTATAAGAGCTTTTGAAAAAGTGGCGGATTTAACGGATGATTTGCCGACAAAAATATATTTATATATTGACACATAAATATATGTTCATATATAATCAGTAACAAATGATAAGTCAAATAAGATATGAAAGGGATTTTTTATGGTTTACGGCAGGCGGCGCAAAGCTATCGGACGCATGGTTCAAAAAAGGGGCGGAACCTACATGGTACCCAAATCGGCCGCCAAAGCGGTCAAAAAAATGCGTGAAAATTTTGAAGAAAGCCATGCCTATTTATCCGAACCGGTTGCTAAGGGGCATCTGTCGGATTCATCTTTTTCCATCCATGCTCATAACCACGGGCACGATTGCCACGGTGCCCATTATGAAGATGAACAAGTGCATAGGATGCAAGACATGGACAAACATCCGGTGCAAGGCGCGGGCGGATATGGGCATGTCCACCAGTCTCAATGTGCGGGTTTTCATTCACACAGCCATATTCCGGCTAAAACGAATGAAAAAGTTGTGATGCTCGGGTTTTTGTTGACCTTTGGGTTTATGCTGGTCGAATTTGTCGGCGGGTATATATCGGGGTCGTTGGCGTTGATGGCCGATGCGGGGCATATGTTGATTGACGCAAGCGCTTTGGCATTGGCTTGGGCAGGGTTTTATTTCGGCAAAAAACCGGTAAATGCGCAAAAAACGTTCGGGTATTTGCGCTTGGAAGTTTTGGCCGCTTTGTTTAATTCGCTGTTTTTGTTCGGCTTGACGTTGTGGGTGGGCTATGAAGCCGTGATGCGTATCACGCGACCGGCCGAAATTATGGCCGGTTCCATGTTTATTGTGGCTGTTTTGGGGCTGTTGGTCAACGCGTTGGTTTTTTATATTTTGAACAAAGGCGAAAAAGACCATTTGAACATCAAAGGCGCGATGTTGCATGTTATGGGCGATTTGTTGGGTTCAGTGGCGGCTATCGGTGCGGCAGGGGTTATTTATTTCACCGGTTGGTCGCCGATCGATTCGATTTTGTCGATTTTCGTGTGTTTGTTGATTTTGAAAAACGTTTGGCGGTTGTTTAAAAATGCATTTGATATTTTGATGGAAGGGGTGCCCGGCGGCATTGATATTTCAAAAATCAAACAGCGCGTCTTGCATGTGCGCGGCGTCAAGTCGGTTTGCCATATTCATGTTTGGGCCCTCACATCGGGCAAGATTATGGCAACATTGAACATTTCGGTTAAAAACGAAAGGCACATTATATCGGCCGTTAAAGCCGTAAAGCGTGTTTTAACCGATGAATTCGGCATTGTCCATGCAACGGTCGGCGTGGATGAAACGGCTTGTGTTTTGGAAGAAAAGGAACATTTTGATGAGCATAAATGACGAACATATCGAATTGTTGGCCGATACGTTTAAAGTTTTGGGCGACAAAACGCGGTTGCGCATTTTAACGGCCGTTATGAACGGGCGTATTTGCGTTGGCGATATTGCCAAAGTCTGCGATATTCCTCAGCCGTTGGCCAGCCATCATTTGCGCCTGTTAAAGGCGTATCGTTTGGTCGTATCGACCCGCGAAAATAAACAGATTTTTTATGAAGCCGCCGATAATCATATTAAGGGGATGGTTCGCGACATGATGGCGCATATTCAAGAAGAAGATGAATAAAATCAAATTGTTATAAAATAAATTTCGTAACGGCGATACTTTTTGAACCCGAGTGCGTATTTCATAGTGTTGATGCCTTTTAAAAGGCAAGTAATAATTTTAACAAAGGAAAGACTGAAATGCGTAAAATGTTATATGTTTTAATGGGGGTTTTACTTATCAGTACCGGTGTCGAGGCCAGAAGTTTCGACCGGAGCGTGCATTATGTCCCTCAACATGCCAATCAAACGATTATTGTAAATAATTATCAAAATATTCAAAAGCCGACTCATCATTTTAAGAAAGCCCACAATCATTTTAAACCGGCACACAATCAACATGCCAAACGTTTGCATCAAGAGTGCGTGCGTGTGTGCCATAAAAAAGACAAGACGGCCTTAAAAGTTGCTGCCGTGTCGGCCGGGGTCATTGGGACGGTTGCTTTGGTAGCGGCATTGGCGAATTAGTTTTTATTTGAATTGCATATTTAAACGTGTCGTGTTACTTTTACAGGATAAAATTTTATTTGCTTAAGTAAAACGACACCTCTGTTGAAGAAAGAAGGAACGAACCTTGTTTGATGTCAGCGATAATGCCTTAATGGAAAAAATTACGTGCGGCGACCATGATGCTTTTGGGGCGCTTGTCAAAAAGTACACGAAGTATTTTTATGCGGTGGCGTTTCGGTATTTGTCCGACAAACAAGTGGCCGAAGATATGACTCAGCAAGCTTTTTTGAAATTGTGGGAAGCGCCGTTTAAATTTGACCCGTCCAAAGGTGTACATTTTAAAACTTGGTTTACGTCGGTAATCGTTCATTTGTGCATCGATTACAAACGCAAGAATCGATATCAATGCCCTTGGGTTCAAGAGATGGATGTCCAAAGCGAAGAAAAAAGCGCGGATAAAAAAATTTTGCAAATGCAAGCGTATGCTTTGCTGGAACAAAGCATACAAAATTTGCCCGTAAATCAACAAACGGCGATTAATTTGGGCTTTTATCAAGAACTGCCGTATAAAGAAGTCGCACAAATTATGAAAACGACACCGTCGGCGGTTAAATCGCTGATTATGCGCGCAAAGGAAAACATTAAAAAGAATATGGAGGAACTAACACATGCTCAATCGAAAATTTGAACACCCGAGTGCGGATTTGGAAGAACGCATTATTGCATCCTCGTTTTATGTGCGTCAGAAAAAAAGTCCTCAGCAAAAAATATCGGGGCTGTTTGACTCTTTAAAGAAAACGTTTGCCGAATTTTCGTTGCCGAATCCCGCGTATATTATGCCTGTGGTTTTTATATTGGGCGTGTTGGTCAGTTTTAGTTTTTCGTCTTCAACGGCGGCGGCAGATTTGACTCAAGTCGTTGATGAAATATACTTTGATTTTTAACAGGGGAAAAGTTTAAAGATTGCCCACTGAAGGGGTATGGGTTAAAAGCTATAAAATTTAAGATAAATTTATACACATCATTTTTAAGGAGGATACATGAATAACAAATTAAAAATTTTATTGGTTGTTTCATTATTATTGAATATGTTTTTGGGCGGCGTTATGGTTGGGCAATTGAGCTCTTTTAAACGCCCGCGTCCGGGGCATATGATGGTACAATCGTTCATGAATGACCATCATTCGGTTCGTCAAGCGTTGCATAAAGAACGGGCGGTTGCGCTTGATATGTTGCGCGCCCCTGATTTTGATGCACAAGCTTTTGACATGCAAATTGACAAAATCGGCAAAATGCAAGGTGATATGTTCCGAAATTTTGTGCATTCGATGGCACAAAAAGTTCGTGCGATGACGCCCGAAGAACGCGAAGCTTTTATTGAAAAAATGCAAAATCGCGACTTTCCCCCGCGTGGTCCGAAACGCCCTTTAAAACATAATTAACAAACGATTTAAAATGTTACATTGAACGTTTTTAACTTATCAAAAACAGCGCCCCTTATCAGCATATTGATGTGTTTTTTAAGGGCGTTGTTTTAAGTATCATTTATTTTGCAGACATAAAATCTGATTGAGTACTTGTCATGTGCTGCTGGAATATGATAAAACGGCTAAAGATTGCCGTTTTTTTACTTATGTCAGCTTGGTGTTCTTGAAATTTATAAGCTTAATTATTATATACGAAAGTAGAATAAATTGCAACTTATTCCTCAAGGTGTGGTCACAAAATACAAGATGGTTTTTAAGGGCTTGAAATTAATTTTAAAATTTGTATAATGGGGAAACTTTTAAAGCCAAAAAAAGGGGTTACATGAATTTGTCCTATCATTACAAAGGGAGGTCCCTTTTTAAAATATTTGCCATATTTTTGTGCGTGCATTTTGCCGTATGGGTTTTGGTGCCGTTACTGCGTCCGAATATCCCGATGGATTCGGCGGAAGCTATCGTGTGGGGTTCGGAATGGTCGTTTGGGACAAACAAGCACCCTTATTTAAGCGGATGGCTGGCTGAAATTTCGCATTTGGTTTTTCAAAATCCGGATGTGTCGGTTTATGTGCTCAGCCAAATTTGCGTTCTCATCGGATTTATCTATATCTATAAAATTGCCCGTTTGTTTTTATCTGCCGATAAAGCGCTTTTAAGCGTCTTATTTTTGGAAGGCACGATTTATTATAGCATTTGTTCCATTGAATTTAACGTCAATGTATTGTCGTTGGCCATTGTGCCGGCGATGACGTATTATTTTTATCGGGCTTTAGATTCCAATCGTATATGGAGGTGGGTTTTAACGGGCGCCTTAATGGGATTGGCGCTGATGACCAAATATACAAACGGTATCTTTTTAATCGCGATGGGACTTTATTTGATAGCAACAAAACAAGGGCGCGCGCAATTTAAAAAAACAGGTATGTATTTTGCGGGAGCGGTTTGTTTGTTGGTTTGTTTACCGCATATTTATTGGTTGGTTCAAAATGATTTTTTCCCGTTTGAATATTTGTTGTCACGGGCATCGAATGAAACGCCGTCCGTTGCTTTGCGCCATTTCGCATGGCCATTAAAATTTGCCGTTGCCCAAGTGTTGGCGATGGCTTTGACTCTTATCGGTTTTGGTATTTTATGCGTAATCGGAGGCAAAGTATCTTGGCGCGGATTTAAAAACGTGCCGCCGTTTTTAACTTTTATGGGAATTATCCCGCTTTTGATTTGGATTTTAATATCTGCCGCGGCAGGCATTAAACTTAAAAGCATGTGGGGCTTTGCCTTTGTGTCCTTGATTCCGATGATTTTATTTTATGTGTTGGATTTTAAAGACACATTGCGGCTTCAAAAAAGGGGCGTGTTTTTGGCCTATGTGATGATGGGTGTGATGGCGGCGGCGTGTATCGGCACGACTTTGTGCCATACAAGCGAACGGGCAAATTTTCCAGGGCGTGTTTTTGCCGCCATGATGGAACAAATTTGGTCAACCAACTTTCAAATGCCCCTTAAATATACAGGCGGCGATATATGGTTTTCATCATTATTATATGTATATTTGCAAGATAAACCGCGAGCACTCATTCAAATGAATCCGTCCGCGGCTCCTTGGATTGATGTTGAAGATGTTAAACGCTGTGGCGCGATTGTGATGGCGGATAATATATCCGAATATAAGGCGTTTCAAAACCGTATTGAAGGGGTGCCCGACCCGACAGTCGTACCGTATAAAATCAAAAGCAGGTTCGGCAAAGAAAAAACGGTACAGATTCATTATGGAATTATACCACCGGCAGGTATCAAGCATGGGGAAAGAGCGGTTTGCCACGTTGAAGGGGGAGGAGATAAATGACAACCGATAAAAGTTTGAGCATTGTTATTTCGGCTTATAATGAAGAAGGCAACATTAAAGCGTTATATCGGGAATTAAAGGCGGTTTTAAAAACATTGCCGATACAAAAATATGAAATAATTTTTGTCGATGACGGGTCAAAAGATAAAACACTGTATTATTGCCATGAATTGCAGCAACGTGATTCAACTGTTAAAATCGTACATTTGATACGCAATTTCGGCCATGAAATGGCGATGACGGCGGGCATGGATTATGCGTCGGGCGATGCTGTGATTTTTATGGATGCCGATTTGCAACACCCGCCCAAATATATTAAACAAATGGTCGATTTATGGTTAAAGGGCAATGATATTGTCTTAACGCGGCGCCAAGATAATTTGGACACATCGAAATTTTATAAATTTTGTTCAAAATACTTTTACAAAATTTTGAATTTGCTGTCCGATACGCATATTCCGCAAAGCACGCCGGATTTTCGTTTGATTGACCGCAAATATATCGATTTTTTAAAAAAGTTTAATGAACGCGACACGTTGTTTCGCGGAACGCTCAGCTGGATTGTGCCGATGGATAAAATGGTTACGATTGATTTTGTTGCACCCGAACGTTTGTCTGGCCAATCCAAATACAATTATTATAAAAGTTTAAAATTGGCGTTTAACAGCATTTTGCAATTTTCGGTTAAACCGCTTTATTTATCCTTATGGTTGGCTATCTTATCGGGCTTTTTTGCCGTATCATTGGGGTTATATGTCATTATTGAACATTATGTTTTGAAAAACCCGACACCCGGGTATGCCACCATTATGGCAACGATTGTTTTCATGGGGTCAATAACATTGTTTATTTTGGCCATTATGGGCGCGTATATCGCCAAAATCCATATCGAAACAAAAAAGCGGCCATTATACTTGGCCGAATATATGGAAGAATCGCATGCGCGAAGGGCTTCGGCTTTAGCCGTTTCAACGCCGAAAAAAAATCTTAGGGAAAAGGGTGGTAAGGTTGGTAAAACATCTCATAAAGGAGGCAGGAATGCTGAAAAAAATAATTAATGCCGATGATTTCGGCATCAGCCCCGGCGTAAACCAAGCCATTATTACGGCCTACCAAAAAGGTGTTTTAAATTCAACCAGCATGATGATGAATGTGGCCTATACGGATGAAGCGATAGCCCTTTATAAACAAAATCCCGGCTTGGCTGTCGGTGTGCATTTGAATTTAACGAACCAATTAAACCAACGCCCAATCGCTGTGCCGAAAGACATCCCGTTATTGGTGGATAAAAACGGCAATTTAAAACACGGGTTTGTCAGCTTGATGATTTTATCTTTTTTTAAGAAAAAAGAGCTTAAACGCCAATTGGAAATTGAAATGCGTGCGCAAATTGACAAAGCTTTAAAGGCGGGTATTACGCCGGCGCATTTGGATTCTCACCGCCATGTGCATATGATTCCGGCTGTGTTTCAAGTGGCGCAAAAATTGCAAGCTGCCTATCAAATCCCGAGATTGCGCGTTTTAAATGAAGATTTTTTTCACACGTTGTCGGGTGCAAAAAACCTGGCATGTCTTTTTGACGGCGGACTTATTAAATACGGTATTTTAAAAACATTTTATTATTGGAACCGTACGAAAAGCGATACGTATTTTTACAGTGTCATTTATACGACGCGCTTATTCGGCAAGAATGTAAAACATATCAAAGTGCCAAAAAAATATGCGGCCGTCGAATTGGGTACGCATCCGTCAATTATTGCTGTTGATGCGCAAAAATTCGAACCCCAGTTTTACAATTATTTGTTAAACCGCAAAGACCGTCAGGATGAATTCGAAGCGATTATGGATAAAACATTGCCCAATAAAATTGTTTAACCGCAAAGCTGCATATCACAAAATTCCACAAGCAACGTATTGTGCCGCCTTATAAAAAGATTATGTATTTTTAAGTACGCATAAATGGCAAGTAACAAAAAGTTGTTTAAAAATGTTTGTCATTGCCCGAAAAAAAAGATACACTTTCAATAATTGATTTATTTAACAAAGCAAAACAAATGGAATTTAATAATATCAGATACCAAAAACAATTTATTTCAATCGATGTAACGTTGTTCGCTATTGATAAAGACGCTTTACATGTTTTGTTGGTGAACAGAAACCAAGAACCGTTTAAGGGATGTTGGAGTTTGCCCGGCGGCGGATTATATAAGGATGAGACCGCCGAAGAAGCTGTCAAACGCGAATTGAAAGAAAAATTGAATGTGGATGGTGTGATGCCTAGTTTAGCCGGCGTTTTCAGCGACCCAATGCGTGACAGCCGTATGCGTAACATATCATTGTCATATTATGCATTGGCAGACAAAAACAAAATCATTGTTTTAAAAAATGAATCTAAATTGAAAGATGTCAGATGGTTTAATATCGCGCAAATACCGCCGTTGGCCTTTGACCATCGTCAAATTTTGGATACGTCGCTTCGTTTATTACAAGATAAAATATATGATATGGCGTTTATGAAAAAGCTGTTGCCGACTTCATTTACGCTTGGGCAACTTCAACGAATATATGAAAGCATATTAGGTGCACCTCTTGATAAGCGTAATTTCAGGCGCAAACTCAATGCGCTTAATTGTTTGAAGGATACGGGGCAAAAAAATGACAATGACCCACGTAAAAAATCGGCAGTGTTTGTGTTGGCTGACTAAGAATTTTGTTATGTTTTAAAATAAATTTATGCCAAACAAAATTGTTTGTGAATTAAAAAAAAGTATTGTGTTTCAGTTCTTGTAAAAAATTCGTCCTAAATAAAAAAGCCCTTCGGCATGAAGGGCTTTTATAAAACGCTATTTTTTTTTAAGAAGCATTTCTGCGTCCGAAAATAAAGCTTAAAATCGCTAAGATGATGCCGACGATAAAAACGATTTTTGCCGCCCAAGCCGCCGTGCCGGCCAATCCGCCGAATCCGAGTGCAGCCGCAATCAATGCGATAACCAAAAATGTAATAGCCCATGAAAACATGTTAAAGTCCCCCTTTATGAATACTTTTTCGGTGACACCGTCTTTTCAGGTGTCGTCAGGCTTTATATATGAACAAAGGCCCAAAAAGTAAATACAGACAAAAGAACACTTTTAAATTAAAATTTGCATTCGGAAAAAAATATTTTTATATTTTATTCATAACTGAAATTTTTGGAGGGAAAATGGATACGATTGAAGCACTTAAATTAAGGAAAAGTATTCGAAGCTATTTGCCCGGGCAAGTCGAAAAACAAAAATTGGACATCTTAATCGAAGCGGGCAAGTCAGCGCCGAAGGCCGGGCAATTGCATGTGAGTGTTATTGAAAATTCGGAAATATTAAAATATATGAATGATTTATCCCTTAAAATAATGAAAGAGCAAGGGAACGAGTTTTTGCAAAAGCGCGCCGCATTGCCGGGATATGAACCTTTTTACGGGGCGCCGTGTTTGATTTTGCTGGCGGCGCAAGCCGATTTTTTGGGTATGGCCACGGCATCTTGTGCAGCCATGAATATTATTGTTGCGGCAACAAGTTTGGGTTTGGGATCATGTTATGTTATTTCTCCGACTTTAGCCCTTAACAGTGATGCCAAATTGAGCGAACGTTTGGGTATCCCGAACGGCCTAACGGGTTTATGCGGCGTTTTGGTCGGGTACGCGGATAAAAATCGGTTTGAAACAGATTCGGCTTCGGTGGGCGTGACCTATATTAAATAATAAAAAGGAAGCTCGAATAAACATAAACAAAAGTGAAAAACATATGAAACGGTTATTTGTTCAAATTTTACCTTATTTTGTGGCATTGACGGCCGGGATATTGATTTACTTGTTTGGCGTTGATATGGTTCAAGATGCCGATTTGAACAATATGATTATTAATATTGCGTCGGGGCTTATCAGCATTCCGATGGTTTTTATTTGTTATGAAGTTGTCAATAAAATCACATCGCGCAAATTGCATAATTCATTGTTTATGAATGTGACGTTTGACATTAACGGCTTGTTGATTCAATTGATTAACACCGTGCGCGGCTTATTGGGCAAAACAGATGAATTGACAACGCAAAGCATGAATGCGTTTTTGGATTTGGGGTCGTTGGAAATTGAACAGATGTTGCAAGTTGATACGTCTAAGGCCGCCGTTTTGGAAAATTTAAAAGACAAATTAAATGATATTATCCATAAAGATTCGACGTTGGAAATTTTGAACGAAGGGCAAATCACAACATTGTTAAGCATTACCAAAAATACCGGGTTGCTTGCCAAAGGGATTGAATTGAATGCGCATCATAAAAATTTCGGGCATAAAACAAATTTGGCTATCAATGTTGAAAATATTATCAACGGTATTTCCATGTGGCTTGAAGACGGCGAACGCGAAGCTTTGGAAAACCATGCCCAATTTAAATTCAATGAAACGCCCGCCGATACAACTAACGAGGCCGCCGAGAATTAGGACGCGAATCTTCAAATAACAAGTCAAAAATATCCGGATGCCAGGTGTGTTTATCCATTTTAACGCATTTGTTTTTCGTGAAAGTTACGCCTTCGGCGCGCAATAATTCATACTGCATATGTTTGCCTGATTGGATAAATGCGCTGCTTAATGCACCGTTTTTAAACACAACGCGATGGCATGGCAATTCATGCGGTGCAGCATTCATTGCATAACCGACGGCGCGAGAGGTTCTGGGGTTGCCGATAAGGCGGGCGATTTGCCCATATGACATCACATGGCCGTAAGGGATTTTGGCAACTATCTCATATACATATTGGTTAAATGTTTTCATCATTTCCTCATGATAAACCAGTATAATCAATGGCAAATGGTTTGTAAAGGTCACGGTCGGCATTTTGTGCCGTTATTTTTTATTGAAAAGAAAAAAATACAACTTTTGGTTTTACTTGACGGGCACCTATTGACATCCCATATATTTTAAAAAAGTGTTGTATTAGTTAAAGTTAATTCGTATTGGTAATCGTTTTAATCTTTGCTGAAGAATAAATAATTAAACCGCAGGTTGTAATAACTGTCGCAACAAAGGCTATAAAATGCAATCAATTCACATTCCGTTTAAAGAACATTTTTTTAATGAATCAGAACGGGCCGACATTTTTGCCGGACAGGGGCGTGTTTTTAAATGCTTGTTGGGCGATGAAACGGTTTATGTCAAAAAAAGCGAAAGAACGAAACGTCATTTTTGGCATGTTTTGCAAGGTGGATTATATAAAGTTTTTAAAGACCCTCTTTTAATTCCGACAGTCTTGGGAAAAGATGAAGATGACATTCAATTTCAAGTAGATAAAATGCGCCGTTTAAAGAAAAACGGTATCAAGGTTCCCGATGTCGTTTTTGTGGATAAGGGATATTTTATTATGTCCGATTGCGGCGAATGTGTCAAAGAGTATTTGAAACTTAATCCGCGGCAAACCGATTTGGTTTTAAATAAAGCGTGCCGTGAAATGGCTAAATTGCACTTGAAAAATTTTGTGCACGGCGGCGCGCAAATTAAAAATTTTGTCATTCGAAAGGGCGTGGTGTCTTTAATAGATTTTGAAGAAAAAATTGATACAAAATTTATTGAAGCGTTTAAGGTGCGCGATATGCTGGTGTTTTTGTTGTCTTTGGAAAGAGGTGGTTTTCAAACCGATATCAAGCGGCTGTGCCAAATATATCACGACATAACGCACAAAGATATTTATGCGGATTTAAAAAAATTTTTCAAAAAATATAAATGGATTTCTTTTTTAAACCATAAAATATTTGATTTTTTAAGCATGAAAGATGTGCGTGCCTTTTTAAATTTGATGAATCGTTTCAACGGATAATTTTGGCCTTTGAATTAGGGCGTAAATCGGCTTTTCTAAATGGAACAAATAATAAAACAGCCGACTTGAATGCCGGCTGAGTTGACACAAATATCTGCCGTTTTTATTACACCCCGCGTCCGATTTGCAACTTGGCAAAATCATGTCCCGTCGGTTCTTGGAAGGCATGCAAACCGAATTCGGGCAACACGGCATACAAGTGGTCGAAAATGTCCGATTGTATGGATTCGTAAGCGACCCAGGCGGTAGTATTCGTAAAGCAATAAATTTCAATCGGCAAACCGGTCGGTCCGGGACTGAGTTGACGAACGATTAACGTCATGCCTTTATGGATTTTGGCGTGATTTTTAAGATATTGTTCCACGTACGCGCGAAACGTGCCGATATTCGTCAAACGGCGGGCGTTCAACGGGTCGGTATCGGGCATTTGGCGGTTCCATTCGGCCAGCTCTTTATCCTTTTGAGCCAAATAATCTTTGAGTAATACGAATTTGCGCAAATGTTCTTCTTCATCGGGCGTTAAAAAATGAATGCTGTTTTGATCCAAACTGATAGCGCGTTTAATCCGCCGTCCGCCCGATTCGGTCATGCCGCGCCAATTTTTAAACGGTTCGCTGACCAACTTGCGTGTCGGAATGGTGGTAATTGTTTTATCCCAATTTTGCACCTTCACGGTGTGCAACGCAATGTCAATGACGTCCCCGTCGGCGTTCAGCTGAGGCATTTCAATCCAATCGCCGAGCTTGACGATATTGCTGGACGAAATTTGCACACTGGCAACCAACGATAAAATGGTATCTTGAAACACCAACATCATTACGGCGGCCATAGCGCCCAAACCGGATAATAAAATCAGTGGTGATTTGTCAATCAAAGCGGCCAATGCTAAAATTGTGGCAATCGCGGAAACAGCGATTTTAACGACTTGCAAATACCCTTTGATAGATTTGTCGGCAGCGCTCGGGCGACGCATATAAAGCGTATTGCATACATCAATCAATGCATTAACGGCCATTGCGAACGTAACAACAATAAAGGCGCCCGACACGTTTTTAATAATCGTTGCCAAAGCTTCGGGCATATGGGGCACAAGTTGGATAGCTTCGATAACGATAATGGCCGGGATAATATTTGCCAACCGCGCGGCCATACGCAAAACGTCGGGGTCATCGCGGAAAGTTGTGAATTTAAGCAGGCGTGTCAAAATGCGCAACAAGATTTTTTTGACGATAAAGTTGGCGATTGAGGCTACGCCCATAATCAATAAAAACGCAATACATCCCAATAAAACGGGAGATTCTTTTAAATAATCGAATATAGGTGTGACGTAAGGTATTTGTGTCATAAGATTTCTTCCTTTGGTTAAATGCTGCCATTAATGGCTTACAATATTATTTTATGCGCCTGTTATATCAAATATCAATGTATTTGTAAAGAACCTGATGGAGCATTATGCAAAAAAATATAGATTGATTAAACGGTATTTTTATTCAAATTCTATGACAACAATTTCGGGACGGCAATTAAAACGAAGTGGCAGTAAACTGGTACCGATGCCTTTGGTCACAATCATTTTTTTGCCGCCTTGTTCAATGAATCCTTCAGCATATTTTGTGCCGTAAATGGACGACGTTAAGATAGCGCCCCAAAACGGCAATTTGACTTGGCCGCCGTGCGTATGCCCGGCTAATGTCAAATCAACGCTTGGCGGCACATCGGGAAACACATCGGGTGAATGCGATAACACTATCACGGGATTTTTTGTCTCTTTTAAGGCTGATACCATGTCGGGTTTGCCGGTATAATAATCTTCAAGCCCGACAAGATAAAAGGAGGTGCCCTCCTTTATCTTAACGGCGATATTTTTGTTTTTTAAAACGCGTATATTTTGTTTTGAAAATTCTTGTTCAATGCTTTGCGCGTTGTACCATCCGTCATGATTGCCCAGTACCGCATAAATGCCGTGTTTAGCTTTTAAATGCGACAGTCCCGCCGCTATGTCGGAGGCTTTCATTGAGGTCGAACCTTTATGGCCTTTGACATAGTCGCCGCCAAGCAAGATAATATCGGGTTTTTGTCCGTTGACCGCCGCGACGATTTTTTGAAGCTTTTTGCCGTGTGAAGGGGCTAAATGCAAGTCGGACAAGAATACGATTTTAATCCCTTGAAGGCCTTTGGCGGACATTTTGTATTTTTTAACTTCCAACAGATTAGGTTCGACAAAAACAGCCCAAACCAAAAGGACAGGGCCGAGAATCAGTCCCAGTTTTATTATATTAATCATTAAAGCGCGCATGAAAACTCCGGGTTTAAAAAGGGGGTTAAAGATAAAAACGTCAAAAATTTGACCGTGAATAATAAAAAACTTAACATAAATATCATCCGATAACAACCCACAAAATGAAGCATAGCATGCGGTTACTTTTGTGCAACCAAGGATACTAATCCATGTTGATGTTTGCCGATCGGTTCATGACAATCGTTAATGACTTTTTCATCATACGCAAGAATTTTCAGGCGGTTGTTTTGAGCCCACCGGCGTAATTCATCTTGAGCAAAATGGCTTTTAATAATTTTGCTGTTGTTAAAACTCGGGTCTTTTTGGGTAAAACTGCGTATAAAAATCACACCGCCTTGGGACAAGGATTTTATAAAGCAAACCATGATTTTATATTTATCTTTTGCCGTTAAAAATTGCAGGACGTTTAATGCTAAAATCACATCATATTTTTTATCAAAGGCAAAGGTTAATATGTCCGATTGGATATAATTAATTTGCGTGTTAACTTCGTGGGGCGGCAATTTGATGTCCACTGCGTCGACTCGTATGCCGAAAGAAGCCAAAAATTTAGCATTCGAACCGTGGGCGCAACCCGCATCCAATGCATTTTTTGCATTCGTAAAAGTATGTTGCCAAGTTTTCAATAACGTTGAAACTTCTTTGCCGAAAGGGTTGTTTTGCATCGCCTTGCCATTGTCCTTTTTTATAGATTACTATCATAAAAAAATTTTGCAAGATATCAAGAAATGATTCAACCATTTTTTTGGGAAATTACTTAAGGGCGATGAGTTGATTATTTGAAAACATAAAAGTTATAATGATTTTGCACAAGTGGCTCTGAAATTAGCTAATCTTAACGAATCATGTGCAATAAGCTCTTCCACATATTTTTCAAATTCTGTTAAATTCTTTAAAGATTTTATATGGCTCAGTTCGTTTGGTAAAGGAAGACTATGTTTCGGTTGCATTCTAACTGTGTGTAAACCCACATTGATGCCAGCTCTGATGTTTTGAAATCTATCTTCAATAAAAATCGTTTCTTCTTTATTCAAAGAGTGTTTTTCCAGCAAATCCTTAAGGGCACCATTTTTGGGTTGCCCGGAAGGAGAAAATTCAAATGCATCAAACAGGCCTGTAAATGTTTTTTCAATCCATTTCAGTTTTTTTTGAGGGTCTCTGGCGGCGCTTAAGGTAAAAAGTTTAAACCCTTTTTTCTTTAAAGAAGTCAGTACAGTCATTGTATCTTCAAATAAAGGTCTATAAAAGTAATAGGGACTCTTTTTAAAATCTTCCGAAAAATTTGGTGGGAGTTTTATAGCGCCATTGTCAGGGCTGATTGGAAATAAGGTCGGTAAATCCTCATCGGTTATATCTTTAAATTCTTCATAAGTGTTTTTTAAGAAACTTAAATAGCATTGGTCACAATCAACCAGCACCCCATCCACATCAAAAATTATATTCCTAATCATCAAAGATTCCTTGAAATTTATTATAACATACCAGATTAATTTGAAAACTGTAAAATTTAAATCATTTTCATAAAACATCACTTTCAAATCTATGTCAAGAAAATAAAATAAAGAAAAACTTAAAATCGCGCTCATCAACTATCCGCGCGAATCCCCGTCGAGGCTTCAAATCCGCCACGCTACATCATTTATAAAAGACACCCGTAAAGGAGTGTTTTTTATAAATGGCGGAGAGGGTTACACGCTTTTCGAACCAATTCTCCACACGATATTTTGATTTTAGCAAATAAATTAAACATCTTGCTTAAAACCGCCACGGCTCCACAACCATAATGGAGTATGGACGTCAATTGGCGATAACATCTCATCTTTTAAAAGAGTATTCCATTTTTCTGCCAAAATTTCTCTATTTTTCGAATCTATGGCTTCTTTTTCCGTAATCAATCCTAGTTTAACACTTGCCTGAATAACGTGAGTGTCCGGTGCTACCGTAATTAAGTCACGATTTTTAAATTGAGCATCCGTGTATTGTTCCATAACATATAGCCAGTAATTTAAAATTTTTGACCCGCCGAGATAAGGAAAATCTTTTTTATGAGATAAAATATGTTTTTTGATTTGCTTTACGTCATAGTCATTTTGAATAAATAAGTTTCGCAAATCTGAACTAAAATCGCTCACAATTGTCCGTGAAATTGTTTTCCATATTTGAATGTGTTTGTTGGGCTGCAATGCAATCTTGTGTTTTGTGAGTTTAAAGCGCAAAATATCATCGGACATTTCGATTACTTTTTGTGGATTAAAAACACCCGATACCTCTGAATCATTGTAAGATTTATTGGCTGCTTCCCAAAGCTTATAAGAGTTGCGTTGGTAATTTAAAGCCATCGGAAGTGTAAAATAGATATAGTTTTCTTTTGAGTTTTTAGGAAGTTTTGGGTTTTCATCCTCTGGCATAATTTCCCCACCCAATGCCCCTGACTGATGTAGTTTTATAAGTGCGTAAATTTTATCCACAATAGTTTTGTTTTGCATGATTTCATCCTAGTTCGAAAATGTTCGAAATCCAACAATTTTCCGTTTTCGTTGTTTTGAACTCTGCGGGAGGCAACCTCTCCTTACCAAATCAGCCCAAAACTTGCCCAACATCATCAGTGGCGGAGAGAGAGGGATTCGAACCCCCGATACCCTTACGAGTATATCTGATTTCGAGTCAGACGCATTCGACCAGCTCTGCCATCTCTCCACATTATTGACCGCAGGCGCATTGCACCCCTATCATAAATCTCTCAATCAGATATGGTTTGATTGCATCAAACATCTGATTTGTCCTCGGGGCATTGCCCCTCGCTGAGCTTGAAGCGACTTAAGTCAGACGCAACAGGCCGCCTTAGGCCATCTCTTAAACATTTCAGCTACAGAAATAAAATATCTCGGCTTGAAATATTTAATTGGTCCATTCAAGTTTAATTGACAGTATACGCATTTAAACAAAAAAATCAATAAAAAAACTTTTTTTCATTTCATTTTATGCATTTTTGAATTATCCTTAAACTATATCAAGCTTTTAAGGAGAGGTTTGAGATGTTGGGGCAGATGCTCAAAAAACACATTAAACGCAACCGCAATTGGTTAATGGCATTGTCGATTTTGGCGGTTTTATACGCTATATCGTTGTTCATAGCCTATGTTGGTACTTATCATTTAGCCAAAAGCAATAAAACGTTGTTGGCCTTTTTTGCCGAATCGTATACCTACAGCATGTTTATTTATGCAATTTCGATTTTATTGGCTATTGTGTTGATGTCTCTGGTGCGCATTGCGGCGTTATATCGAAAACAAGATATTGAATTTTTGTTGGCTGAACGCACCTATGAATTGAATATGTCCAAGCAGATTTTAAGTGAAAAGATTAAAAAAACGCGTTCTTTGCTGGATTTGGCGCCGATGGGGATTTTTATAACCGAAAAGTCCGAAATTTTGGATTGTAACGAATGGGTTCAACGGTTTTTAAAAAAATTGAACAGGCATGATTTTCCAAGTCGGTTTGAAGAGGCTTTTATTTCCGGTGCCGAGATGCTTAAATATGAAAAAAAAGCATGGCGTGATTTAAAAAAGTTTGGCTTTTACAAAACGGAAACTTTTTTTGAAACGCGTAAAGGGGAAAAAATTTATGTCCACTTGTCGGCGTACTGCCTGACGCCGAAAATGCCCGACAAAGGTGTGATTTGGTTTGTATTGGATTCCGCGGCGACTATAAAAAATATTGAATTGGAAACTTATTACCAAACGGTGTTTCGGGCGATGTCAATTTTGCATACGGCCGAAGAGAACAATTCGTCCGATGAAAATATACTCAGCCAGCTGCTTGATGAAATTATCGGCATATACGGCATTAAAACGGCTTTTTATTTAAGGGTGGAAGATAATCATATTGAATTCGTCTTTACGGCTGGTGAAGATGCGGATTTCCCCAATCGGTGGTTACGCACCGATGTAGATAATCCCGACATTCAAAATTCGGCGATTATAAAGGCACTCAAAACAAGGAAGGCTTGTATTTATAACGATATTGAAAGCAAGCCGTATTATCAAAAGTATTTTAAAAGAAACGGCAAGTTGCCCGTTAAGGCGACGTTTGCGTTTCCGATTATCATTGACAATAAAATCGAAGGGGTTGTCAGTTTATACGGATATGAAGTCGGCGCCTTTTCGGATAGTTTGATTTTTCGTATTTTACAGCTGAACACCGAAATTTGCAAAAACTTGGCCAATATTCGGATGCGCCGTCGTGCGCGAGAAGCAATTCGCCAATATGAGGACCGTTTGCGCAATAAAATCCATGAATTGCAAAGCAATAAAAAAGCTTTGCAAAAACAAGCCGACGATGTTAATGCGATGGTCAGCGATTTAGTCATGGCAAGGGATGCAGCCGAAAAAGCCAATAAATCAAAGACCGAATTTTTGGCGAATATCAGCCATGAACTGCGCACGCCGCTGAATGCCATTTTAGGGTTTTCCGAAGCGATGGAAAGCGAAACATTCGGACCGATTGAAAACAAACAGTACAAACAATACATCGGTTATATTTCATCCAGCGGGAAACATTTGTTGTCGTTGATTAATGACGTGCTTGATATATCAAAAGCCGAAGCGGGCAAATATAATTTGTCCGAAGAAGTTGCACCCGTTTTGCCGATTATTGACGATATTGTGTCAATTATATCGAAGTACCCGGGTGGCGATAAACGTTTTATCCGGGTTAAACCACAAGAGGTAACTTGGAAATTGAACGTTGATACGCGTGCGTTGAAACAAGCCTTGTTAAACGTTTTATCAAATGCAATTAAGTTTACGCATGAAAATGGGCATATTGATATTGAAGTCAGTTTGACGCCGGCGCATGAAATGATTATATTGGTCAAAGATGATGGTATCGGTATCCCGACCGATAAAATCGATAATTTGTTCCAACCGTTTACCCAGGTTGAAAACGTCATGACGCGCGAACATACCGGCAGCGGATTGGGGCTGGTGTTAATTAAAAAATTGGTTGAAATGCATCAAGGGCGCGTTTGGTTGGAAAGCGAAGAAGGCAGCGGTACGTCATTTTATATGTTGTTTCCGGCCGAACGTGTACGAGAAAAATAAAAGGGGAAAAAATGAAGGCGAAAATAATCGTATGTTTAATGTTGACGGGGTTCGTGTGGGCTTTGCCGATTTTGGCAGTGGCGCAAATGGAACGCCCGACGGTCCGTTATGCAGAAGAAGATGTTATCAAACAAAAAAACTATGACCGCAAAACCGTTTATGAATGCGGCGACAGAAAGCCAATCAGAGTTGCCGGATTTGTGACTAATCCGCCGTTTGGATGGATGGATATTATTTCGGGCAATACCTTAAACCAAGACCGCTATGTAAATGATGGATTCGGTTACCAGTTGTTTTTAAAAATGGCGAACGAAATGAATTTAAAGGTCGAAGGCGTCGGGTTTAAATCTTATTACGAAGCCGTGAATGCTTTAAAAACCGGTCAAATTGACGTATTGCTCGGCGCTTATTATGACAAGCGCGTATTGGGCGTTGGCACGAGCGTTTTATTCCCGGGATATTTTTCCAATCCCGTTGTTGTGGTATTTTTAAAGGGCAACGAACGTCCTGTTAATTCGTACGAAGATTTAAAAGGGTTAAAAGGTCTCATCCGCCAAGAAGAAGGGCTTTATTCGTTGATATATCAAGGATTGCCCAAGGATGTTCAAATCGAACAGGTTTCGGGTGCGCGCAAAGCCTATACGATGTTATTGGAAGGCAAAGCCGATTATATGATCAGCAGCTTGTATGCGATTGAAGCGGAGATACGGCGCTTTAAAATTACCGATAAGGTATCCATTACGACGAAGCCGTTATTGTCGCCCGAATTGTTTTTTGTTTTTGGTTCTAATTCCGAATGTCTTGTTTTAAAACCAATGTTTGCCGAAAAATTGACACAGGAAAAACAAAATCAAGGCAATATCAACCAAATTTTGTTTAAACAAGTAGACAAGTGGATTGAACGGTTCCGTTATGCGCCGCCGTTAGCCGTTGAAATTTCTAGCGGTATCGGGCAAAATGCGCCGCGCGAAGTTGTGGAAGATTTGCGTTTTGAAAATTGAAAAACATTGAGGGTACGTGGAGGATTTAGTATGGCAAATATACTTATCGTAGATGATAACGCATCCGAAATTGTTTTGAATTTGGCAATGGGCGGGGTTAGAAGCGCGCAGGGACAAAATGTCCGGGGGACATTTTTCCCGAGCACGCCAATGAAACTTGGCGCGCAAAAACAATTTATAATTGTTGAGGCAAGCCTTAGTTGGAATTGTAATTTTAGAGAAACCCTTTGAAGAAACGTGGAGAATATACTATGGCAGAAATTTTAATCGTAGATGATAACGATCCTGAAAAGAGGTTTCTCTTAATGAGGAGCGTTGTGAGTGATGAATTTAGAGAAACCCTTTGAAGAAACGTGGAGAATATACTATGGCAGAAATTTTAATCGTAGATGATAACGAAATGAACATGCGGTTGTTTTCGGATTTATTGCAAACGAAGGGGCATCACATTACGGAATGTTTGGAAGGCACCGCCGCTTTGGATTTGGCAAAAACCATAAAGCCGGATTTGGTTTTGATGGATATTCAAATGCCTAAAATTTCCGGTTTGGCCGTTATTGAACAAATTCGCCGGACACCCGAAATTGCCGATACGCCCATTATTGCCATTTCGGCTTTTGCCATGAAAGGCGACGAAGAAAAAATCATGGCATCGGGTGCCAACGCATACATTTCCAAGCCGATTTCAATCCCTGTTTTTTTTGAAACGGTTGAAGCCAACTTGCCGAAATAATTTTGTGACGGTTATACGGCAAGCATAAATATTATAATTTCGATAAATAAATCTATGATGAAAATTACTTGTGAAAAATGCCCGCGATTGTGCGCTTATATAAACCAAAATAAATTAAAAAATCCCGACCATTTCAACGCGCCCGTGCCGCCGTTCGGAGATGACAATCCGGATTTGTTGGTTGTCGGATTGGCGCCCGGACGAGGAACGAATCGCACGGGGCGCCCGTTTACCGGAGATGTTGCGGGTGAATTGTTATATCCGATGTTGGTTAAATATGGGTTTGCAACCGGCACCTTTGAAGCCAAAAAAGATGATACGATTGTCTTGCATCAATGTCGTATCACAAATGCGGTTAAGTGTGTACCGCCTGAAAATAAACCGACAGGGGAAGAAATACGCACTTGTTTGCACTTGTTTAAATCCGAATTGAAACAAATGCCATCTGTCAAATGGATTTTGGCGTTAGGAGGCATCGCCCATGAACAGGTTTTGCGCGCCTATGGATTGAAAAAGAAAGATTTTCCATTTGTTCATGGCGTCGTTTACACGTTGCCGGATGGCAAAAAGCTTGTTTCAAGCTACCATTGTTCCAAATATAACACAAGCACGAAACGGTTGACACCCGAATCGTTTGAAAGCGTTTTTAAAACAATAAAGTCCTTATCCGACGAATAAAACGCTTGTTTATTTTTTTGCGTAAATAATCGCCATTGGGAGCATTTGCTTTAAAAATATCCGGATGCGCTGTGTGGAAGTATACAAAATTTAAATTTAAACTCCAATAAAGGCTGGCGGATAAAATTATAAATTCAATTATTCAAGCTATAAAAAAATAAAATTTGACAAAAATAATTGCTTGACTTTTTACCCCTTTTTATGGTATGTTTTTTTTAGAGATTGTTTTTCCCTTTAGCCCGAAAGGAATTATGCCATGCCCCACAAAAAACAACTCATCGTCAAGTATCAAGGTTCTGAAGTTAATTTGTGGGACTTTTATGATGAACGTGGTAATTTGCTAGTTGAGCAAGGTCATGTGTGGGATGACAATTTAGATTTATCGGAGCGGAATTTATCGGATAATCCCGACAATATGTCCGTTATTGAAAGCGAAATGCCCGATTTATCCTTTTTACATGTGACGGGCGATGTGGACATATCGTCAAATCGCTGTTTGACAAAGTTGTCTATGTTGCCTCAAAAAATTGATGGGAATTTATTTGCAAACCATTGTGGTTTTAGAAGTGTTGAAGGATTGTCCTCAATTGGAAAAAGCCTGTATTTAATTGGTTGTTCAATGGAACAAAAGGCCTATTTTACCGCCCGTATGGCAGCTATGGGGGG
>ULOI01022741.1_pt1 | contig 22015 bp, 16 predicted proteins | sample 1952231 | NCBI WGS metagenome assembly ULOI01 (sample SAMEA4835593, study PRJEB28245) | human gut metagenome | biome: gut microbiome; material: fecal sample | place: Denmark | collected 2008
AAATCTTCTCATTAAGTGCTCCTTTCTTTGACCTATATGGAAAGCAGCTTAGCTGCATTCTTTAATTTATTTTTAATTATAGCAAAGCTGCCCCGCTTTTTCAAGTGAGGCAGCTTTTTTATGAGATATACTCATTCCCTATTTTTCTGATTTTACAGGAATTCTCATTGCATAGAATGAACGAACGACGAACACCAATGCAATAATTAAGAATATCCAGCCTGCAATCGGAGCAACATTTCTGAAGCTTTCAGAAATAGCGATTTCCATTGCAAGAAGACCGAATAATGTTGTGAATTTAATAATAGGATTCATTGCTACTGATGATGTATCTTTGAAAGGATCACCAACAGTATCGCCTACTACAGTTGCTTCGTGAAGCGGAGTTCCTTTTTCCTGCAAATCCACTTCTACGATTTTCTTAGCGTTATCCCAACATCCGCCTGCGTTTGCCATAAATACAGCCTGGAATAAACCGAATACGGCAATTGCAATCAAGTAGCTTACGAAGAATGCTACAGGTGCTGATGTCATGCAGCTTGGTGCTGACAAGCAGGCAAATGCAAGAGCAAATGCAAACAATGCGATAAAGATATTTATCATACCTTTTTGTGCGTATTGTGTACAAATTTTTACTACTTCTTTTGAATTTGCCACGTTAGCTGATTTTGAATTTGCATCATCAAGTTTGATGTTATCTTTAATGTATTCAGTTGCAGAATATGCACCTGTTGTAACAGCTTGCATAGAAGCACCTGAGAACCAGTAAATAACAGCACCGCCTGATAATAAACCAAGCAATGTATATGGATTTAACATATTCAAAATCATTTCAGGTTCAATGCCCAATGTAGATTTGATAACTAAGATTAATGAGAAAATCATAGTAGTAGCACCAACAACAGCTGTACCGATTAATACAGGTTTAGATGTTGCTTTGAATGTGTTACCTGCACCGTCATTTTCTTCTAAGTATTTTTTAGCATTATCAAAATCAGGTTTGAAACCGTAATCTTTTTCGATTTCTTCTTTTACGTTAGGAATTTCTTCGATTAAAGATAATTCATAAACAGATTGGGCATTATCTGTTACAGGTCCGTAAGAGTCTACGGCAATTGTAACAGGTCCCATTCCCAAAAAGCCGAATGCTACAAGACCGAAAGCAAATACTGACGGATAAATCATCACAGCATCAGGAATATGGATAGATGCAACGTATGCAATACCCATTAACATTACGATTACCATACCAATCCAGAAAGCAGAGAAGTTACCCGCAACAATACCGGAAAGGATTGTCAATGAAGCACCGCCTTCACGGGATGCTGTTACAACTTCTTCAGTATGTTTTGCTTTTGGAGAAGTAAAGATTTTAGTAAATTCAGGAATTAATGCAGCACCTAAAGTACCGCAAGAAATAATAGCTGAAAGTACTAACCATAAGTTACCGCCCATATCAGCCAATAACCAGTGACTTACAACAAAAGTCATTGCAATTGAAAGAATTGATGTTAACCAAACAAGGTTAGTTAACGGTTTTTCAAAATCAAATTTTTCTGTTTTTGCTGCATAGAATTTATCAACAACACCGTTAATCCAGTATGCAACAACTGAAGTAACAATCATTAAAAATCTCATTACGAAAATCCAGGTTAATAATTGAACCTGATTATCAGCGCCTGCAACTGCAAGCAGGATAAATGAAACAAGAGCAACACCGGTTACACCGTAAGTTTCAAAACCGTCAGCTGTAGGTCCGATAGAATCTCCTGCGTTATCACCTGTACAGTCTGCGATTACACCGGGGTTTCTCGGATCATCTTCTTTGATACCGAATTGAATTTTCATCAAGTCAGAACCGATATCAGCAATCTTTGTAAAGATACCGCCTGCAACACGAAGAGCAGAAGCACCTAAAGATTCACCGATAGCAAAACCGATAAAACAAGCACCTGCGATTTCACCCGGAACAAACAATAAGATGATTAACATCATAATAAGTTCAACTGATACAAGGCAAACACCGATAGACATACCTGCTTTTAAAGGAATATTCATAATATTTAGAGGATTTCCTTTAAGTGCGGCAAAAGCAGTTCTTGAGTTTGCTAAAGTGTTCATTCTGATACCGAACCAGGCAACACCGTAAGAACCCAAAATACCGATTACTGACCAAGCAAGAATAATTAACACGTTGCTTAACGGCATATGCTGCAAGTATCCGAAGTAAAAAGCGATACATAAACCGATTAATACTTCTAAAACAAGCAAAAACTTACCTTGTTGGATTAAGTAAGTTTTACAAGTTTCAAAAATTGTGTTTCCAACTTCAGCCATAGCTGTGTGAACATCCAATTTTTTAATTTTTAAAAATTCGATAAATCCGAATATCAAACCGATAACGGAAATTACAATCCCGATAACCAAATAATTAAAGAAATCTGGGTTTGCTTCTTTGATACCCGGAACAACCAAATCAGCTTCGCTTGCCAAAACAGGCGAAACTCCCATAAGCATAGCTGCAAACATCGCAAACAATGCTTTTGGTGAAGTTAATTTTTTAATCATGTTTTCTCCTTCACTAATATAAGTTGTCTCTACTACTATACTACTAAATATAATCTGCATAAATTATAATCTAAAGTTAAATAATAAACAATACTATAATAATAAATCATACAATCATATTAATTTATATAATAAAGCTTATGAGACTAATTCCAAGGATAATCATCTTTAATTTCCCAATTGTCAAGCATTATTACAGCTCCGCATGCATCACCGGGGCCGTAATAATCAGGACCGCCGGAAGTTTTAAAGCAACCGCCTGTACGTATAGGTCCTTTAAGTAAATTATCACGACTTAACTGAGCAGGTGAAAAAGGCACTGTGCCATCTAAGCCAAATGGCTTAAATGTAGTATCTTTCGAAGGGAAAAGCACAAATTTAAAAACATCCTTGCCCATAACAGCCTTTCTGTTTTTCGGTACATTTATATAAACATTAACTCTTACTTCTTCATATGCAGGATACCTGTAAAATGCCCAAGCTTTTGAAGCTCCTCCGCTTTTTACAATAAGATAAGGAGCAAGCATATGTTGCGCATATAAATAAGTATCATAACCTAAAGGGACAACATCAGGCACTCCTAAACATAAAAATTGCGGATTAGTTCTACAGTCTCCACTGCTTATTTTATTTACATAAGGTGCAATATATTTATCTACCCATAAATTGACTTCATCAGCAGTGTTATAATCCCAATTTTTAGGGGAATCATAATCAGCTTGCGCTCTTGATAATGCCAAATTTAATTCTGCATAAGATTTTTTCAAAGCCATTGCAGTTGCTTTTTTACGATAATCCTCTATAACACCCGGAATAACCAACGCTGCAACAACACCTATTATACCTAAAGTGACCAGAACTTCAGCAAGTGTAAATCCACAACGACGAAAATTTTCTAACAGGGCTACGTGCGTAGCACCTTCAGCAAGTGTAAATGCTCTCATTTCTTTCATAAAAACTCCATTATAACTGTGATGCAACATATCACTATCATAACAGATTTTATTATTTTTACAACCCTCTAAAAACGTCTGAACGGAGCTTAAAAGGTTGCCCCCCCCCCGCAAGCATAGCCGACAGACCTGTCACTTGGGCGTTGCATAAATTTCAATGCATCTTTAATTAATGTTTTTTTCATACTTATTGCTCCTTTCATTCTAAATAAACATCTTCTAATAATTTTATTTCAAATTCACTTCCTGCAGGAATAGAAATTCTTGCCCCTTTGCTCCATATCGCAAATAGAGGTGAACCGACAAAGTTTACGGCATAAACAAGCATTCCCGTTATAGTAGGAATTGGAGAAATAATAACTCCAACAGGATTGTCTGCAAGTTTATTTGAAGTTCTTCTTGTTTTCTTATAGAAATTTTCACCTTTATCAACTTGTCTTGCAACACCTTTCCAGTATTGGCGTTTGCCTTTTATATTGTTAAAGAAAACTTTTTTTAAATTTGCTCTGGTAATTTTTGCATGAACGCTTCTGGTAGAACCTCTAAAGGTCATACTGTCAACCATAAGAACAATAAGACCACCGTTTCCCGTATATTGAGGCAAATGAGAATTTTGAACAACCGCAGTAAATTTTGTACCTTCCGTAACAGTAACATATCTTTGAGTAACGGGTTTCACTGATGTGAAAGAAACTCTTGCTCCCTCTTTAAGATAATCAGAAATTACAGAATTAGATTTAACTCTGAATTTAGTACCTTTTTTAATTCTGATTGCAGCTGATTTATCATATTTATAATCATTAGGAAGTTTTTTCACTCCAAGCTGCGGTTTTGCAGCAGGAGTAACAGGTTGTGTCTTAGGCGGTGCCTGTGTTGACGTCGGCTGTACCGGCTTGTTTACAGGAGAAGCAGATGGTTGATTTGGAGACACTTTAGGCAAAGCAGGAAGTGTCTGTTCAAGTTTTGAAGGGTTATAATTTCTTCTTATTTCATCATCAACCGAAGTATCCAGCTCTAAAGCAAATGTCGGCAATGCACATATTAACAGTGCAATTGCCAAACATATACTTTTTTTTAAAAATGAATTAATCATACTTATTTTAACATATCATTAATAGCTTTAGCTGCTTTTTTACCTGCCCCCATTGCGTTAATAGCGTTTGATTCACCAACCGGAGCAACGTCGCCGCCTGCATAAACACAGTCAATATTAGTACATCTGGTTTCTCCGTCAACGGTAATATAACCACGTCTGTCTGTAATAATTTCCAAACCTTCCGCTTCTGCTGATTTTTGGATAATAGGGTTAGGACCTGTACCTAATGCAACGATTACCGTATCAAGTTCCATTGTTTCAACTTTTCCGGTTGCAACAGGTTTTCTTCTGCCTGATTCATCAGGTTCGCCAAGCTCCATAACTTCAAGCTCAACAGCTTTAACATAGCCGTCTTCACCGATAATTTCTTTTGGAGCATATAAGAATTTGAATATAATACCTTCTTCTTTAGCGTGTCTGATTTCTTCCAAACGTGCGGGAAGTTCTTTTTCCGTACGTCTGTATATAATATAAACTTCTTCAAAACCTACACGAACAGCAGTTCTTGCAGCATCCATAGCAACGTTTCCGCCGCCGAAGATTGCAGCTTTTTTACCGACTCTCAAAGGTGTAGGACTGTCAGGCTGACCTGCGTGCATTAAGTTTACACGTGTTAAAAATTCGTTTGCAGAGAAAACTCCGTTTAAATTTTCGCCCGGAACATTTAACATCTTTGGAAGTCCTGCACCCGAACAAATAAATATTGCATCAAATCCGTCTTCTTTTAATTGTTTCAAAGTAACTGATTTACCTACAATTACGTTTGTATGGAATTTAACGCCCATAGCTTTAAGGTTTTCGATTTCTCTGTCTAAGACTGTTCTAGGAAGTCTGAAAGGAGGAATACCGTATCTCAATACACCGCCGAGTTCATGAAGCGCTTCAAAAACTTCAACTTCGTGACCTTCTTTTCTCAAATCGCAAGCAGCCGTCATGCCTGCACATCCGGAGCCGACTACGGCAACTTTTTTACCTGACGGTTTAATTTCAGGCATTTCAGCTTTTGTATTATCTCCGACATATCTTTCCAATGCACCGATAGCGACAGGAGAACCTTTAATTCCTAAAACACAGTTTCCTTCGCATTGTCTTTCCTGCGGGCAAACACGGCCGCAAACAGACGGAAGCATACTTGTTTGACGAATAATTTCGCCTGCTTTATCAAGGTTGCCTTCTTTGATTGCCTGAATAAATTCCGGAATTTGAATATTTACGGGACACCCTTTTACGCATCTGGGATTTTTACAGTTCAAACATCTTGAAGCTTCAAGCTTAACCTGTTCTTCTGTTAAGTTGCTTTCAACAGGATCAAAGTTTGAACGTCTTTGTATTTTATCTTGTTCTTTAACGTGTTGTCTTTCTACAGCCATTTTATATCCCCTTCTTATAACTATAAAATCTTCTTATAATTAAATTGTACTTTAAAAAAGTTTTAGTGCAAGAATATCAAAAAAAGTTAATAAATCATTGTAATTCAGACATTCTTATCTTTAAATATAATTATGAATATCATTGACAAAAGCCGAAAATCGTTAGAATTTGATAAAATACTTGAGAAAATCGCAAACTTTGCCAAAATTCCGCAAAGTAAAGAATTATGCCTTAAGGCAATGCCTTTAAATGATATTGAAAAAATAAAACAGGAACTTTTATGCACGAGAGAAGCAAAATATATTCTTGATATGCCCGCTGATATTCCTGTTGAATTTGTAGCTGATATTGAACAAATTCAAAAAAGTATGTCTGCAAGCTACCTGTCTGAAGAAGAATTAATTGATATTGCAAAAACACTCAGAACCTCAAGACTTGTTAAAAAGTTTCTCATGGAAAATCTGGAATTAACAGCATTTTTAAGAAACGGTGCTCAATCTTTGATTTCTGACAGAGAACTTGAAGAAAAAATCTTTTCCACTTTTGATGAAAATTTAAATATAAAACAGGATGCAACTCCGACTTTAAAAGGTTTGTATTCCGCACTCAGGGATAATGAAAAAAATCTTAAAACAACCGTATCCTCGCTTATGAATTCACCGGAATTTTCTAAACATCTGCAAGAAAATATTTACACAACACGTGATGACAGAATTGTTTTTCAGGTAATGGCTTCATCTAAAAGCAAAGTTCCGGGAATAGTTCACGACGTATCTGCGACAAACAAAACATTTTATATTGAGCCTGCACAGATTGTGCCGTTGAATAACAAAATCAGAGAAATAAAAGCAGGAATTCATGCAGAGCTGATAAAAATACTTGTTGATTTAACGGTTTTTGTAAAAGCCAAAATGAGAGAGATTTCTCACAGCGAGAAAGTTCTTGCAGCAATTGATTATCAGTTTGCAAAAGCAAGATATGCGGTTAAAATTCAGGCTGTGGAACCTGAGATTATTACAGAAAAATTTGTTGACATTGAAAATATGCATCACCCTCTTCTGGTCGGTAACGTTGAAAACGTTGTTTCAAACAACTTTGAGATAGGAAAAGATTACAAATCAGTCATTATAACAGGCTCCAATACAGGCGGCAAGACTGTAACCCTGAAAACAATCGGATTATTTATACTTATGGCAAAAGCAGGATTTTTCCTCCCCTGCACTAACGCCAAAATTTATCCGTTTGAAAAAGTATTGTGCGATATAGGTGATGATCAAAGCATTTTACAGAACCTTTCAACATTCTCGTCACATATGACAAATATTATTGAAATTCTAAATCAGAGCAATGATAAAACATTTGTGCTTTTAGATGAAATCTGTGCAGGAACCGATCCTGTAGAGGGAGCTGTCTTAGCTCAGGTTATACTGGAAAAACTGGCGGACAAACAGGCTTTTTCTACAATTACAACACACTATGGGGAACTTAAAGCTCTAGAGTATACAAACCCTTACTTTAAAAACGCTTCCGTTGAGTTTAATACAGAAACTTTAAAACCCACATATAAATTATTAATAGGAATTCCGGGGTTGAGCAACGCAATTTCGATTTCTGCAAATCTTGGACTTGACACCGAGCTTGTTGAAAAAGCCAAAAACATTGTTGTTTCAACAAAAGATCCGTCAATACTTGTTGTTGAAAAACTTCAGGAAACGCAGGCAAAACTGGCACAAAACCTTGAAGAAGCAGAAAACCTCAAAGAAACATCCGAAAGCCTTAAAAAAGAATACGAAGAAACCCTTACTAACATTAAAAAAGATAAAAAGAAAACAGTAAAAGTTATTAAGGATAAATTTGACAGAGAACTTCTGGAAGTAAAAGCCGAAATTAAAGATATTCTTGATGAATTACGCCGTGAAAAATCAGAAAAAATAGCCAGACGGTCTTATGCAAGACTTGCACAAACAGAACAAAAGTTCAGAAGCAAACTGTCAGAACACGATGAAAAGCAGCATTATGACGAAATAATTTGGGAAAATATTAAATCAGGCGACAAACTTATCCTGAAAGAATTACACCAACCTGTAATCGTACTCTCGCTTCCCGATAAAAACGATAATGTTACTGTTCAGATGGGCAACTTTAAAACAAAAATTAAAAGCGATAAGCTAGCCCCTTACGACAAATCATACGAACGTAAGGAAAATGTTTACAGACCAAGCTCATTTGAAAGTTTTGAATTGAAGAAAACATCAGTGTCAAACACTCTGGACCTTAGAGGTTACAAAGTAGAAGATGCGTTAGACAGTTTGGAGTTTTACCTTGACAAAGCAAGCCTTGCAAACCTTGCAATGGTAACAGTAATTCACGGTCACGGAACAGGTGCGCTTAAATCAGCCGTAAGAGATTTTCTGTCAACATCACCTTATGTTGCAAAATATAGACCCGGAGAAGACAGCGAGGGCGGCGACGGCGTGAGTATAGTTGATATTAATTGAAATAGTGATATAATAATCCCGTAAAGGAGAGAATTATGTCATTAGAAAACATCAGAAAAGAACACGAACTTGTGGATTTGTTCTGCAATCTTGCAGAAATACCTTCGCCATCACTTCACGAAGAAAATGTCGCACAATGGATAAAATCATACTGTGATAAAAACAATATAGAATGCAAATTTGATGATTATAACAATGTTTATATAAGTATTCCGGCTACGGATAAAACAAAACAGCCGCTGCTGCTTTCCGCACATATGGATGTTATCGGGGATGACAGCCCTGTTAAAACTTACCTTGATAAAGACGGAAATATTCACGCCGAAGGAAGAACTCTCGGCGCTGATGATAAGGCAGGCGTTGCAAATGCTCTGCTCTTTGCAAAAGAAATTGCAAACTCTGAAATTAAACACGGCGGTTTGGAATGTATGTTTACACGTGACGAAGAAAGCGGAATGTCAGGTATAAGACATGCAAACTTTAAAAATATTCAATCAAAATATATTCTGGTACTTGACAGTGACACGCTTGGACAATGCGAGGTTTCCGGCGCAAGCTATACATTAGCAAAAATCAAAGTACACAGCTTTAAAGGCGGTCATTCGGGAATAGATATCGGTGACAAAACAAGAGCAAATGCGGCAAAACTTATTGCTGATTTAATTTCAAATCTGCCGCAGGGAGTTTTCTATGAGGAAGACGGCACTGTTGTAACCTCTTGCAATTTAGGCGGAATTTCAGCAGGTGATATTAATGTTACCAATATTATTAATACTGATGCCGAAGTAAGTTATTCAATAAGAAGCTCAAGCCGTAAAAAAGAAGAAGAATTGAAATTAAAAATGGCTTTGACTGTCGATGAGTTTAATGAAAGACATAAAAATTTAGCAGATGCCGTAATTGAGTTCGAAGAACATCTTCCGCCGTTTGAAAAAGTTGACGATGAATATATTCCGATACTTTTTGACGCTGCTGCAAGAAAGGCTGGAGTTGAACCCGATATAACATCTTTCCATGCAGGTGCGGAAACACATATTTATGCAAATGAAACAAATGCACATGATGAAAAATTCATACCGTATCTGGTTGGTCTTGCAACTGTGTGCAATATGCACTCCAAAAATGAATACCTTGATTACAAATCAATTCTTAAAGGCCATGAAATATTACAGGAATTTTTTAAGGCTTATAACGCTTAATAAAAAGTCCCGAAATTATCGGGACTTTTTTATTTTTATGAAAATGCTTTAAATGATCTTTCTACGTTTTTATCAATTACACTCTTGACTGACTCATATTCTGTCTGTAATGCGGAGTGCTCTGTATCTAATTTTTTCAAGTCCTGATCGAACTTTTTATCTTCATTTTCGATTTCTCTCATCGCATTCTGGTATTTAACTTCAGCTCTTGCAATTGCAGCTTCGTCTTCCTGTGACGTAATGTCGCTTGCACTTGTATAAACAATTGATTTCCAATCGTAAGTTCCAATATTAGGATAAGTATCCGAACCGTTTTCTGAGAATGTTACCTGTTCAAGAGTAAGAATACCATGTTCAAGAGCAAATTGAAGCCACTCTGCATTGTTCATCAGATTTTCATCAAGCTCTTTGAAATAATTACCGCTTTTATCGCTTTTAGTTTCGTCAATACCGCCCATTCTATACCATAAGTTTTTATACCATTGATATTTAGAATCATTTTCATCCGGCACATATTGAGCAGGGATATTTTCAATATCCTTGATATATTCTTCTTTGCATTTTTCAACCTGTTTAAGCCAGGTTTTCATTGCATTTTTCCAATCATCTACAGCTGCTAAATATCTTTCCTCATTAAATTTTGAGTTCAAAGTAGTAGCCATATCTGTTTGTAATTGATCCAGGTACGGAAGCAAGTCATTATATGCAATACCTAAAGAACTTCTGTTTTCAACAACATAATAGAGGTCAATAACTTTTTCTTTAAATGTTTTTAAAGTCTTTTTACCATCAACAAATTTGTAGTTGCTTAAAAGTTTATCAAGTTCTGATGAGTCAATATTTGTAGTATCATTTTCATCATAACCTGCCATACATTCATTATCAGGATTACAAATATATTCAGAAACTTCTGCCATTCCAGGAGTTTGTCCGCTGCTGTTTATCGCAGAACCGTTAATTTCACCTTTTGTATTAATAGTTCCGTTTCCTGTTGTAGTTGTATAAGTTTGTCCCCACGAACTGTCAACATCACCTGATTCATTTAAGTCAGATTGTTTCAAGTCTAATAAGTGAGCAAGTACGTGGATATAACATCCTGCAGAACCTCCCTGAGCATTTTGATAACATTTTTTAGATGCCAAATCAAATTTCTGTGCCAGTTCGGTATTACCAGAAACATCTTTGAATTGTGAATCATCTTTATTAGGAAATTTAACATCGGGCAAATCCAGAAGTTTATTGATATAAGCACCAAAACTTCCTGTCAAAGCATCACTTCCGCCAAGTCCAACAATCGCCTCCAAACCGCCTGTTCCGTTGTTACCGTTTATAGCTGTATTCCACCCCGCAACAATAGAAGCAAACTGTCCGGCATCTTCTTCTGTTATATCAGCACTGTTTTTTGCCAGTATACCTTCAAGAGTGCCAATACCTGAAGTTGTTATTCCATTAATAGTGTTATTCCAAGTATATTTATATGCATTAGGCACACTGGTATCTGCCTCATAAGCATCAACATCAAATAACTCCTCAAATGAAGAACCGTAAATATCAGTTAATTTTTCTTCGAATTTAGGGTTATCAACTTTTTCAATGCCATAACTGTATAAAAATTCTGCCATTGAATTTGCTGCAACATATTTTTTAATATCAGAACCGCCTACCATAATCTGTCCTGAAGAATTTACCAGTGAATATTGATTTTTTAATTCGCTGAAAGTATAAATTGTACCTGCAGTCAATGATTCGGAAGTCTTAGCACCATTGGCATCATAAGTTGAAAACATTAACTGTTGAGAATCCAAAGCATCCATATACTCAGAACTTGCTTCTGATGATTTGGTTGCCAGTCGCAATTTTGAATTGGTTATTATTTGAGAGCGCAATTCATTATCGGTCAATCTGCCCGTAATACTTAGTAATCTCGCTTGTCCTGCTGACATTCCCATGTGTACATTTTTCCTTTCATAAAGGTTTACGGAATGTTTAACAGATTTCTTTAATAAAATTCAGATTTTTGTAACAATTTATTACAAAAAAAGAACCGAACATAAAATCGGTTCTTTTTTCATTTTTGATTAGTTAACCTAAATTGCAACCGTTAAAGTTTCAAGCTTCAATTCAATAGGTTTTTCTTCTAACACTTCAACGTTAAGCTCTTTTGCATCCATAACTTTTACGGAAGGCTTTCCTACAACAGCATTTGGTTTTGCAGCTGTTACAGATTGAGTGTAATATTTTTTTCGTGCATTAACTACAGCCGGATCAGGATTTGTCTTTTGTCTGTTGACATCAGTCATAATCTTATTTACAAATCGTCTGGTTTCTCCATAAGGAGGAACGGCATTGTACTTTTTAACATTACCCGGACCTGCATTGTATGCTGCTAATGCAAGCTCTACAGAACCGAACATATTGTACATTTTTTTGTAATACATAATACCGCCTTTGATATTATCGTTCAAAGAATACGGATTTAATCCCATTCTTCTTGCAGTTGACGGCATCAATTGGAACACTCCTACTGCTCCGTGCGAGCTTCTCGCTTCATGTCTGAATCCTGATTCCGTGCGTGCAATACTCAGCGCAATTGCAGGATCCACCCCCATTTCAATAGCGTGTTTTACTATTGTTGCTTTTACAGAATTGACATCAGTTGCCTGAGCTTGTGCATGTGTAAACAACATACACATTAGTGTAAAAGTTAACAGTAATAATTTTCTCAAAATGTAATCCTCTATATTGTAAATTGAGATTCTTAAAAAGTTCCCTAACGACTTATTTTCCAACAAATCCAAAACTTTTAAGAATTATTTTATACCACCAGTATATTATAAAAAAAATAAATTTCAACCCCCGGCAAAAAACACGCAAGGCGGATATCGGCTTAACACCTGCAATATCAGCATTTTTAGTGTAATTGTAACAATTATAAAACAGGGAGATTTTTAATATGAATTAAGTATTTTTTTATTTTTTATGTTAAAATTCTTTTAGTAATTTATATAAAAATGAGAGGAAAAATATTATGGAAAACAAAAAATTAGCAACTATAGGTGTTTTCGGAGGTTCAGGATTTTACAAATTTCTTGACAATATTGAAGAAGTAAGAGTAGAAACACCTTACGGAATGCCAAGTGACAGTCTGTTTATTGGAACTGTCGGTGAACATAAAGTTGCTTTTATGCCAAGACATGGCAGAAACCATACTATTTTGCCTCATTTAATTAACTATAGAGCTAATGTTTGGGCTATGAAATCTGTGGGATGTGAAAGAGTTATTTCCCCATGTGCTGCCGGAAGCCTGCAAAAACACGTTAAACCGGGTGATTTTGTAGTTTGCGATCAGTTTGTAGACTGGACTGACGGAAGAAAATCAACTTTCTTTGAAGGACCCATTGTTACACACCCTTCTGCCGCTGAAACTTACTGCCCCGAACTTAGAAAACTTGCAATTAAAACAGGAAAAGACTTAGGTATTACAATCCATGAGCAAGGTACTGTTGTTGTAATTAACGGACCGAGATTTTCAACTAAAGCAGAATCTAAATTCTTTACTAATCAAGGTTGGGAAGTTATCAACATGACAGCATTCCCCGAAGCATATTTAGTAAAAGAAATGGACATGTGTCCGTTGAATATTTCTTTAATAACAGATTATGATGCAGGATTGGTAGGAGATGTTCCTCCTGTTTCTCACCACGAAGTTATAGAAGTGTTTAATTCTAACGTGGCTAATCTTAAAAATCTGTTATTCAATATGATTGAAAACATTCCTGCCGAAAGAAACATTTGTACTTGCGGCAATACTAAAAAATGTTCTCAATTATAATCGGGAGAAATTATGACAAATCATTTAATATTTGTGGTTAACAACCTTTTCCAAATTTATTTTTGGTTAATACTTGTCAGATGCTTACTCAGCTTTGTACCAAGCATTGACTGGTACAAGCAGCCTTTCGCCGCAATCAGAGATGTTACTGACATTTATCTGAATTTATTCAGAAATATTATACCTCCTATGGGAGGCTGGGATTTATCACCGATTGTCGCAATACTGGTCTTGCAGATTATTAACTACATAATTATTTATATATTACTTATGTTAAAATAAGAACTCAAACTTGTAAAAAAAGTTTTGTTAATATATAATTCGGGTTATGAAAATAGTAATTTATGGTGCAACGGAAATAGGATGCCTTCTGGCAACAGAATTTTTCGAAGACCACGATATAACAATAATTGACAAAGAGGAAAACAGAACAGATGAATTCAATAAGCTTGATATAAGCTTTGTTCTGGGTAATGCATCAAATATTGATGTCTTAAAAAATGCTGATATAAAAAATGCAGATGTTTTTATTGCATGTACGGGAATTGATGAGGCAAATATCGTTGCCTGTCTTGCAGCAAAAAAATATGGCGGCGTTAGAACCATATGTTTTGTAAGCAAAGAAGAATACAGAAAAACATTGAACTTTGAAAAAAGTCAGGACAGTTTCTGCGACTTTTTTATTGACTATATTATTTGGCCGGAAGAGTTGCTTACACAGGAAATTTTCCGTATTGTAACAGTTGCTCACGCTCTGGATGTTGAAAACTTTGCCGACGGAAGAGCAAGACTTCTGGAATACAAAGTTCAGCCCAACCTTTCCTTAATTGGGAAAAAAGTAAAAGACTGCGGATTTACAAATAATACGTTAATGGTTGGTTTGACTAGAGATTGCGAACTTTTTATTCCTAACGGCGATACTGAAATCCTTGAAGGCGACAAGCTTATATTTATGGGAACATCTCATTCTCTTGATATCTTAGCTGGAACATTTTTCCATGAAAAAGAAATTGTAAAATCTGCTGCAATTATTGGAGGCGGAAATGTCGGATTGATGCTTGCCAAAAATCTTGAAAAACTTAAAATTAAAACAAAAATCATTGAAAAAAACTACGAACGCTGTGAATATCTTGCGCAAGAATTGTCCAATACACTTGTAATCAACGGTGACGGAACAAATCTTAAACTTCTTGATGAAGAAGAAATAGGTTCAGCTGATGTTGTAATCAGCGTAACAAATAATGATGAAAAAAATCTTTTGTGCTCACTGCTTGCAAAACAGTTAGGTGTTAAACGTGTTATTGCCAGAGTTGCTAAAGTTTTAAATATTCCTTTGTTTGAAAAAGTCGGTATTGATATTGCGATTTCACCTAAAAATTCAGCGATTAATGAAGTAAGAAACGACTTACAGGAAAATGACGTTGATATTCTTGCAACTGTTGAGCAGGGACAGGGTGAAGTATTGGAAATTAACGTACTTCCTGAATTCAATAATAAAAAAATAATGGAATTAAGCTTTCCGGCAAGAGCAATTATCGGAGTAATTCAGCGCAAAAACAATATTATAATCCCTAAAGGTGACACTGAAATAAAAACAGATGATATATTAATTATCTTTACAACAGCAGAAAGTGCTGCAAGAATTAAGGAATTTTTTAAGGTAAAGTGATATGCGTTTAAATTATCTTGCTAATGCATTAGGTTTGACAATGATTTATATAGGACTGGTAATTTTATCACCTGTAATTGTTGCCCTGTATTACCACGATTACGGCTCAATAATTCCTTTTGTTGCGGCAGGCTTAATATCAGCTTCAACAGGCTTTATTTTAAAAAAATCCGTTCCTAAAACAGACGATATTGAAAACCTTAATGATATTAAAAAAGCAGAAGCTTTATTTATAGTTGCAGTTTCCTGGGTAATTTTCGGGATAATTGCAGCAATTCCGTATCTGTTTTACGGTCTTTCTCCCGTAAATTCTTTGTTTGAATCAGTATCAGGCATAACAACAACAGGAGCAACCATTCTTACACACTTTAATTACCCTAAAGCATTTTTCTTCTGGCGTTCATTAACACAATGGCTCGGCGGATTGGGAATTATCGTATTGTTTATTGCAATTCTTCCCCAGTTTGCCGTTGCAGGCCGCCAAATGTTTTTTGCGGAAGCTCCCGGTCCCACGGAAGATAAATTCACTCCTCGTATAAGAAATACTGCATCAGCTTTGTGGAAAGTTTATGCAGGATTGACTGTTTTGGAAGTACTTCTTTTGATTTGGGCAGGAATGCCTGGATTTGATGCTGTATGTAATTCATTATCAACTCTTGCTGCCGGAGGTTTTTCTCCTAACCCGGAAAGTATAATGGGTTACCATTCAAACTATATTACCTGGATTATTCTGATTTTTATGTTCTTTGCCGGTGCAAGTTTCAACCTGCAATATAAAGTTATTATGCAAAAAAATCCGTTTTTGTTCTTGAAAAATGAAGAATTCAGGGTGTACTTTGCTCTTGTACTTTTAATGGGAACATTAATTACAATTTCATTAACATTAAACAACCATCATTCAATATTTGAAAATCTTACAAACGCATTCTTTCAGGTTATAAGCATAACCACATCAACAGGAAGCGCCAGCGTTGACTTTGAAAAATGGAATTATACATCAAAACTCTTTTTATTTATTGTTATGTTTATGGGTTCTTGTGCAAGTTCAGCAGGCGGCGGTATTAAAATGGCAAGGTGGCTTGTGGTTTTCAAATCAATGAAAAGTGAACTTTTAAGAATTCTGCACCCTAATGCAATAGTTAACATAAAAGTTGATAACAAAACAATTACTCCTGAAGTTGCAAGACAAATTGTTGTATTTGTATTTTTCTATTTTCTGATTTTTGGAGTAACGGCAATAATAATGTCTATATTGGAACAAAACAGTGCTATAGGTTTAACAAGTGCAATTACCGCTCTTGGCAATATAGGACCGGGAGTTGCAGTATCTACAGGTCCTATGGCAAATTTTGACAACATACATGAAGCATCTAAGTTAATTATGATTATGAATATGCTTGTCGGACGTTTAGAGTTAATTCCGTTTTTGGTATTCCTGCAAAAAGATTTTTGGTCTATCAAGGATAATTAAAAAAAATTCCTATTCATAAATGATTAAAATGAACAAAAAGCATGCTTTAATCGTTACTATATTGTAACGAGGATTTTATTTTGAAATTCAATATAAAAACTATAGCTGTCATCATAGGTTTGTGCTGCACAATCACATCCGTTAATGCAGTAGAGAGTATGAGTGTGGAAAAACACGCTGTACTCGGCATTAAGGATTGTATAACAATTGCACTGCAAAACAGTCCTAAAATAAAAAAAGCACGTTACAATTACGGTATAGCAAGGGGTAATGTAGGAATAGCAAAATCTGGATATTTTCCTACACTTGGTGTGGGAACCGGTTACAATATAACAGATACAAGCAGCACAAGAAATTCAACCAACAGCAATATATACTCTGCTGAAGCAAGTATAAACCAGTTAATCTGGAATTTCGGCAAAACAAATGCAAATATCAGAATGTATAATTTTGATAGAATTGCTGCTCTTTATGAATTTGAAAATACTGTTCTCGAAACAATTTTCGGAGTAAAAACAAATTACTTCGGTGTACTTGCCGCAAAAGCAACAATGGACGTTAACAAGGCTAATGTTCAAATTAACGAAAGAAACTACCAGAGGACAAAAGCTTATTTTGAAGAAGGTATAAAATCAAAGATTGATTTAGTCAACGCAGAGGTTTATTTAAGTGATTCTAAAGTTACGCTGGTTGAATCCGAAAAATCATACCAGAATGCACTTGTACAGTTAAACAACTCAATGTATGTTGCTTTTGCTCCTGAATATGAGATTGAAAGTACTGAAACATTTAATTTTCAAAACAATTATGCACCTGTAAGTCTTGAAAAAATTGATAAAAAAGAAGATTTGAGCATACCTCCTGAAGAGATCAGCAATGCTTTCCTAACATCGCAGGTAGAAAAAATTAACGTGCTTGATAACTATAAATTTGAGCCTTTTCCATATACATTTGAAGAATCCGTAAAGCTTGCCTACAAAAATCGCCCTGACTTAAAAGCTTATGATGCCACTTTGAATGCTATGAAAGAATCTTTAAAATATACAAAGCGTGAATATCTGCCCGAAATTTCGGCTAAAGCAGGTTATGGTTTCAGAGATACATACTCAACAAACTCATTTAATGTGGGTGTAAACTTATCAAGTTCTGTCAATATAAAAGGACAAAAACATAAAATTGATAATGCTAAAATTCAGGTACAACTCGCTGAAAACGAAATAGAACTTGCAAAACAGGATATCTATTTTGAAGTTCAAAACCTATATATAAATATGGTACAATTGGAAAAACAAATTCCGTTATTAGCGGTAAAAGTTAAACAAACTCTTGAAAACTTTGAACTTGCAGACGGAAGATATGCAGTAGGCTTAGGAGATTATATCGAGCTTCAGGATGCAAAAGTTAACTACAATAATGCACAGGTATCTTACGTACAGACAGTTTATAATTACAACGTAGCAAGAGCTAATTTAGAAAAAGCAATTGCGCTTCCGCAAAGCATAACAACTTCAATCGAGGATTAATGATGATAAAATTTGAAAATATTAAGAATTTAAAAGGCAAAAAAAGATATATTGCAGCCGCTGTCGCAATAGCAGCAGTTGCAACTGCAGGTATAATAGGTTTTGCTGGAAGCAAACAGGTAAAATATGAAACAAAAGATATTAAACGTTGCACAATTACCCAGTTTGTAGAAGCATCAGGTACCATAAATCCTGTAAATACCGTCAGTGTAGGTTCAACAGTATCAGGTCTGATTAAGGAAATCTATGTGGATTATAACGACGTTGTTAAAAAAGGTCAGATTTTAGCACAAATCGACCCTGCAAACTTTGAAGCAACAGTTCAACAAAATCAAGCCCAAATAAACAATGCTCAGGCTAACCTTGCTAAACTTCAGGCTATTACGGCTTATGACGAACAGCAATATAAACGTTACAAAAACCTTTATGCAAAAAACTTTGTAGCAAAAAGCGAACTTGATGAAAAATACAGCACATACAGGTCAGATCTTGCCCAAATCAATGCAGCCAGAGCACAGATTAATCAATATCAGGCTTCTCTTAAAACTGCTTTAACCAATCTTGGTTATACAAAAATTATTGCTCCTGTTGACGGAACCGTAATTTCCAGAGAAATCGACCTTGGCTCTCCGGTTGCAGCAAGCTTTCAGGCTCCCGAACTTTTCACAATAGCACAGGATTTAACTAATATGCAAATTGAGGTTAGTGTATCAGAAGCTGACATAGGAAAAGTCAGAGAAGGTCAGGAAGTCGTCTACACTCTTGACGGATACCCTGACAGCGAATTCAGAGGTAAAGTAACTCAGGTAAGACTTTCTCCTACAACTGTTTCTAACGTTGTAACTTATACTGTTATTGTTGATGTCAATAACGAAGATTTAAAACTAAAACCCGGTATGACCGCTAATGTTTCAATAATTACAAATAAAAGTGAAGATGTTCTATGCGTGCCTAATATGGCTTTAAAATTTACACCTGACATAAACGGTCCTAAATACAAAAATCAAGGAATATGGATTTTAGATAATAACAAACCTAAACGGGTTGATATTACAACAGGGGCAAACGACGACACATCTACGGAAATTATTACAGATGCCATTACAGAAGGAAACAAAGTTATCGTAAGCATTCTGAGCAAGCATTCCAAAAATGACGGCAAAAACAGCGGCAGAGCACCAATGCCGAGATTATAAGGAACAAAATGAGTTTAATCGAAGTTAAAGATGCAATAAAAACATATCAAACAGGTGATGACTGCTTTAATGCACTGAACTGCGTTTCACTTTCAGTAGAGCAGGGAGAGTTTGTTGCAATTATGGGAGCATCAGGTTCGGGTAAATCCACTTTTATGAATATGCTGGGAACTCTTGATAAACCTAATTCAGGAAGTTATCATCTTGACGGAATTGACATGCTGTCGCTTGATACAGATAATCTTGCAATGGTTAGAAATGAGAAAATGGGGTTTGTTTTTCAAGGATTTAACTTAATCTCAAGAACAACAGCATTGGAAAATGTTGAATTGCCTATGATTTATAAAGGTATACCCGAAGAAGAAAGAAAAGTCAGGGCTAAAGAAGTTTTAAAAATTGTAGGTCTTGAAAAAAGAGAAGACCATATGCCAAATCAAATGTCCGGCGGACAGCAGCAAAGAGTTGCAATAGCCCGTGCTATAGTAAACAATCCGCCATTGATTTTAGCCGATGAACCTACAGGTAATCTGGATACAAAAACAAGTATTGAAGTTATGGAGTTTTTTGTAAACCTTAACAAATCAATGAAGAAAACCATAGTACTTGTTACTCACGAACCTGATATCGCACAGTATTGCAAACGGGTAGTGAAATTTAAAGACGGAAACATAATTTCAGATGAGCTTAATACTCATACAACAATTCCATACTAAAAGGTAAATATGATAGATTTCAAATCAACAGTAAAAATGGCGATAGTTTCGCTAAAAATAAATAAAATGCGTTCAATGCTTACAAGTCTCGGGATTATTATAGGCGTAAGCGCAGTAATCATAATGCTTGCAGTCGGTACAGGCGCCAGCGAAAAAGTAAAAAAAGATATGGAATCTATGGGAAGCAATATTCTTACAATCCGTTCAGCCTCGGCAAAATCAGGCGGCGTTAGAATGGGAATGGGAACACGTCCGACTTTAACTTTAAAAGATGCTGCAGCAATTGAAAAAAATGCAAGAGGAATTTCAGCAGTGGCTCCTGTAAGTTCCGAAGCAAAACAACTGATGTTCGGCAACCAAAACTGGTCAACTACGGTTTATGGGACAAACACTGAATATTTTTATGTAAAAAATTATGAGGTGGAATCAGGAAGAGGATTTGTGCCCGAAGATATTAAAAATTCAGCAAAAGTAACGGTCATCGGCTCAACTGTTGCAACCGAGCTTTTCGGCGATTTGGATCCTATCGGAAAAATCATGCGTGTAGGAAATGTTCCATTCAAAGTAATAGGTACTCTTAAATCTAAAGGCAGCATGGGACCAATGGATCAGGATGATTTGATATTTATTCCGATTACAACAGCTCAGAAAAAAGTATTCGGGACAGATTTTCCGGGTACAGTTTCAATGATTGTTGTTAAAGGCTCTGATCCTGAAAATGTTACCGTAGCAGAACAAGATATAGAAGAAATTTTAACAACAAGACATCATATCGGAAAAAATCAGGTTAAAGACTTTGAAATCAGAAATTCTGCCGAGTTTCAGGAAAAAATGAAATCAACAGTTCAAACATTTGCAATACTTCTTGCCTCAATTGCATCGGTATCGCTTCTTGTCGGAGGCATAGGAATTATGAATATTATGCTTGTTTCTGTAACCGAACGTACAAAAGAAATCGGAATAAGAATGGCAATTGGCGCAAAACCGTCTGATATAAGAATTCAATTTCTTATTGAATCTTTCCTGCTTTCAATGATAGGAGGATTTATAGGTGTTGTAACAGGTATTGCAGGCGCACAAATTGTACAGATATCAGGCGTAATGACTGTATCAGTTTCACTGTTTTCAATTCTTTTGTCATTGGGATTTTCAGGTTTTATAGGAGTATCCTTCGGATACTACCCTGCTTACAAAGCATCGCTTCTTAATCCTATTGATGCATTGAGATACGAATAGCTAATACATCTTTTTAAAATAATCCTTATCACTAAGTGCACTTGCAGTACAAGCAATCCCATTAAAAGTGTCCTTTGAATTTTTCGAACAATATACACTCATATTTGTATAAGAAGTACCTTCAGCTCCCATAGGCAAAAGTTTACCCTTTGATGTAATTTCAAATGTAAACAAATCCCTGCCCCAAATATTAGGCTTTTTGTTTACACCATTTATATCAACAGTAATAAAAATTTTGCCACTGCAACCGTTATTCTCAATCAGTATCAAACTTCCATCAGGCAAAAGAATTTGACCGTCGTCAAAAATATCATTTTTTAATGAAGCTATACCGCTGTAAGTTTTATATCCCGCAAAAACTCTATACGGAGAAGTGTCACCTTCTTCTTGTGTTCCTGAGAGTACCCCGGTACTACTTGATTGAGAAATTAATTTAAAATAATTTTTATAATTTTTAAAAAACTCTCTTGCATCATAATCAGCAGGATTAACATCACTACCTATATCAGCTTTCATCAAATCCAGAGCCTGCGAAATAACAGAATAATTCTTGTTTAAAGCTGATTGCAATTCCCGATTTTGAGAATTATTAATTAAAGAAGGCATAGTCAAAGCGGCAACAATACCGATAATGCCGAGCGTGACCAAAACTTCCGCCAAGGTAAACGCACTGCTACTGGAGCTTAAACG
>ULOI01065990.1_pt1 | contig 21689 bp, 21 predicted proteins | sample 1952231 | NCBI WGS metagenome assembly ULOI01 (sample SAMEA4835593, study PRJEB28245) | human gut metagenome | biome: gut microbiome; material: fecal sample | place: Denmark | collected 2008
AGGTTTTGGTAACACTTGGCATTATCGGCGTTGTTTCTGCTATGACAGTGCCTTCTTTGATGCAAAATTATCAACGTCAAAGCTATGTAACTCAGCTGCACAAATTTTATAATATATTATCTCAAGGTTTAGTTCAAGTTATGGCTGACAAAAATGCTGTGAATTTAAAAGAAGCAGGATTAACAACATTAAGCGAATGGAATAGTTTCTTTAACACTTATTATAAAATTATACAAGATTGTAAAGAAACGCAAACACCTTGTATGGCTTCGTCTTATAAAAAGATTTCAGGTCAGTTTATAGCAGCTAACACATCACGTTATATTACACTTGCTGATGGAACTTCGCTGGGGTATTTTAATATTAATGACCCTGATGCAAGTCTCATTGCAGTGTTATACGTTGATGTTAACGGAGCTAAAGGTCCTAATCTTGTAGGACGTGATTTGTTTGCCATTTATGTATATAATAATGGCATTGTTGACGATTATTCAACTTCTTTGCCGCCGATATCAAAGGAAAAACGTGAAGAGATGTTTAATACTTCTTGTATTAATAATAATGGCACCTGGAACGGATGTTTTGGTAAAATTTTGAACGATAACTGGGAAATGACATATTAACAAAAATAATACCCGTAAAGGGTATTATTTTTGTTTTTTTTTTGCGGGAGGCATTATTCACCAAGTTGTCCTATTTTGTGGATTTTGATGAAGTTTGTTCCGCCAACCATAAGTTCAGGAACTGAACCTGTGATAACAACCATATCGCCGTCTTCAAGACCCATTGTTTTCTTCAGGAATTTATCCATTTGTCTTAAAGAGTTTTTATCGATTGAAGCTTCAAAATCTACTACAAAAGGACATACGCCTCTATATAGTTTAATGTCACGGCAAATATTTTTGCTCGGACAGCAGGCAAAAATAGGAACGCTTAATCTTCCTTCAGATAAGAAAGAAGCTGTAAAACCGCTTCCTGTCAAAGCAATAACGCCTTTAACATTCATTTTTTTAGCCATATCAGCGATTGACATACCGATAGCCATTGCCTGAGAATCTTTTTCTTCTTCAACCATTTTTCTTGGGAATTTATTTTTTCTCATAAACGGAGATTCTTCAACAGTGTCAGCAATTTTTTTCATCATTGCAACAGCTTCTACAGGATAAGCACCTGCTGCGGTTTCTCCTGAAAGCATAATTGCATCGGTACCGTCAAGAATAGCGTTTGCTACGTCAGAAGTTTCCGCACGTGTCGGGATCGGGTTTTCAATCATACTGTCAAGCATTTGTGTTGCTACGATTACAACCTTTCTTTTTGCATTAGCTTTTCTGATAATAGTTTTTTGTACAATAGGTACTTTTTCTGTTGAAATTTCAATACCTAAATCGCCTCTTGCAACCATTATACCGTCAGAAACTTCAATAATGCTGTCTATATTATTCACAGCCTGCGGTTTTTCAATTTTAGAAATTATTTTAGCTGTGGTATTTCCGTGTCCTTCCAATAATTCTCTAAGTTTAACAACGTCAGAAGCTTCTCTTACAAATGATAAACCAAGATAGTCAATGTCGTTATGTGCTGCAAATTCAACGAAAGTTAAATCTCTTGCTGTTAAAACATCGAGGCTTCCTTGTGAACCCGGTATATTTATACCTTTTCTTTGTTTCAAAAGACCGTCTGTTAAGACTTCTGCAAAAATTACGTTGTCCTCTGTTTTCTGAACTTGTAACTGGATTTTACCGTCATCAATCAAAATCATCTCACCCGGTGTAACATCATTTGCCATACCTTTATAGTCGACTGGAAGAATGTCGCCTGTAACTTCAGACTGGTGGCGGAATTTTAAAATTTGTCCTTTTTTAATTTCAATAGATTCCGGTAAATTTCCTATTCTGATTTTGGGACCTTGAAGGTCAAGAAGAACAGGAATTAAAGTTTTTTCTTCTTTTTCAATTTCTCTTATGAAAGTCAAATTTTGTTTATGCATGTCAACATCGCCATGTGAAGAATTTAATCTGAACATGGTTACTCCGGCTTTCAATAACTCTCTGATTTTTTCTTTTGTAGATGTTGCAGGACCAAGTGTCGCAACAATTTTCGTCATAGTGTAACTACTCATGGTTTTCCTTTCTTTTCGGGTAAATTTTATAATAAAAATTCAAACATGTTTACAAGTTTCAATGTTTACGATATAATAATACACGAAAAAGGTTTACTAGTAAATATGAGGAAGTAAAAATGAAGAAAATTGTTTCTGGGCTAATGGCATTGGGGTTATTAGCAATGAATGCTGTTCCTGCATTAGCTGCAACTGCCATAGCAGATGTAAGCCAAAATTATTGGGCTAAAAAAGAAATTGTTGAAGTTGTAGATGAAAACATTATGTGTTTAACAGGTAATCGTTTTAATCCTGAAGGTAATATGACAAGAATAGAGTTTGTTAATGCTTTACTGAAAGTTTTATCAAATGATAACTTAAATGTTAATATTACTAACAAGTTTTCAGATGTAAGCAAGGATACACCTAATTATGATAATATCCTGCGTTCTCAACAATTAGGTCTTGTTTACGGTTATCCTGACGGAACTTTCCAACCTAACAGAGTTGTTTTGCGTTCTGAAGCTCAATCTGTAATCAGTCATATTACAAAAGATATGAACCCTGATACTGCTGTATTAGAGCAATTTAAAGATGCAGCTGCAATTCCTGCCTGGGCAAAAAAAGTTTATGCTAAAACGATTAACTATGGTATTTACGTAAACTATCCGGATTCAAGAGAATTGAGACCAAATGATAATTTATCAAGAGCAGAAGCTGCTGTTCTTCTTGCAAGATTAAAAGCTAAATTGGATTTGGTTAAACAGGAATACATAGGTACTACAACTATTGAACACCTTAATGTTACTAAAAAAGCTCCTTCTAACGAAGTTAAAGTTAATAATATTCAAAGCGTAATAACTGAAGGTAACGTTTTGGCTGTTGCTTTTGAATCTAAATTTAAATCAGAAGAACACAAAGCAGGCGACATTGTTTATTTTGTAAATGATGAAAATATTGTTACTAAGGAAGGTACTGTTGTTATTCCTGCGGGATCTAAATTTATTGCAAAAATTAATGAAATTAAAGATCCGAAATTATTTAACAAAAATGCAAGAGTTTATCCGCAACTTACTAAAATCGTTTTACCTGACGGAAAAGAATTGGCTTTCAATGCTAAACCGTTCTCAAAAGATTACTCTTTAAAAGAAGGTCCTTGGATGACTACAGGTAAATTACTGTTATGCACAGCTACAGGCGGTGCTGTTGGTATTGGTGCAGGTGTTGGCTTTGCATTCATACCGGATCCTACTAAAATCGGTACTGGTATTGCAATCGGTGCTCCTGTAGGTGCGGCTGTTGGTTTAGTTACAGGTTTGGTAACTCCAGGCTTGGAATATCACGCTAAAGCAGGTGAAGAAGTTTATGTAATCTTACTTGACGAAGCTTCTATTCCAAAAGCAAATGTAGCATTATAATTTTTATAATCTTTATTTAAAAAGGGTTGGATTATTCCAATCCTTTTTTTATTTTATACTTTTTGCCCGCTACAAAAGTTTAATCTCTATTAATCATATGGTTATGGTAAATACTTTCACAGAGTTTAAAATGATAATGTAAATGAAAATTTTATACATTATTAAATTTTATGGGAGTATTTTATGAAAAATTTATGTATTTCTTTAGCACTTATAGGTGCAATTGCTTTATCAACTAACGGTGCTTTTGCAGCCTGGGAAGGTGTTCAAACCCTCAATCCGGTGCCTTACCTGTCTTATTTGAACCCTCTGCCTTACTTTGGTATTGGTGAAAATAAAACTAACTTCAGCTTAAATCCGTTTACAGGATTCAAAAACTGCAACAAGTGTAAAGTAAAAAAATGTGACGAGTGTACAAAGGTTAAAATTAATCCTTGTCCTACTTGCAGAAAAGCTTTTGCTGAGCCTACCTGCAATTCCTGCGACAGAATTTATGTTCAGCCTGTGCAGCCAAAATGTCCTTGTATGATTAAACATTAGAGGAAAAAAAGAACCGGATGATTTATTCCGGTTCTTTTTATTTTAATATTCAATACTTTGTAATGTTTTAAATATTCTGTCCGTAATATCCTGAATATATTCTTGTGAAACCATACCATTGATAACAGCATCTGATATTTGATAAGCAGGGCGTATATATTGCTGCGCTGTTCTGTTTACATCCTGAAATTGTAAATCAGCCGCAGTTCCTGTTTTACCCCGAAGAGCTGCACGTTTGTACCAGCGCTCTTTTATAACTTCCAGCGGTGTATAAACATAAACTTTTACATCCATAACATCTCTGACACCTTCATTAAGAACATACAAACCTTCCGTTAGAATAACTTTTGCAGGTTCTTTAACATCGCCGTTAGGATCTGAAACGCAGGTTACGAAATCATATTTAGGAGAAACTATTTTTCTTCCTCGTTTTAATTCCATTAAGTGTTCTGTCATTAATTTTAAATCAATAACGTCAGGGGTATCGAAACTGAAACCTGTTTTAAAGAGTTCTTCGTAGCTGCCTGCTTCCTGTAATTCTTTTGATGTGTCTTTGTAATAGTCATCACATCTTATAACAGTATAAATGCCTGATTTTTTATCTTTAACACAGGCTTTAATTGTATTGTCTACAAAAACTGTTTTTCCCGAAGCGCTTTCACCTGTTATACCTATAAGAAAAGTTTTTTTCTTTTCTTGAACAACTTTTCTTGCAATATTTAAAATAAGATTATCAGAAGTTTTTAAAAATAACGGTTGGGCTTCTCTTTTATCTTCTTCCAGAATTTTTTTCAAAGATTCAACAATATGTGATATTATTTCCATATCGCTTCTGCTTGAGTAATAATCATAATTTGTCAATTGAAAATCAGTCATCATACTTCGTTTCCCCTATTCTATATATTCTACATTAAATTTTTTTTATTTTGTAAAAATAATAAATTTTGTAACAATATTGATTAATTTCTTAAAGAAAAGCTCAAAAACTGCCGTTCTGGGAATATGTGAAGTAGTCTTTGCCGTTTACGGTAAAGGTAACAAAAGAGGAGTATGTCATGTATCACGACGAAATTTTTGAAAATGCCTTGAGAGAAGTCAAGGAAGAAAGCTACAATGCTTTGAAAGAAGAAATCAGCACAATGGAAATGGCTATTGAAAAGTTTCTTCGAAATGTCCTTGAATGTACATCGAGTGTTTCTGAAAGGGATTTTCACGTAACAACTCTTTAGAGCAGAAAAAAGACCGTTATGAAACGGTCTTTTTTTTTATTATGCATATAATCCGAAATTTAAGTTTTGCATAAGCGGATTGTACATCATATTTGAGTTAAATATGTTATTGTATGAGCTGTAATAAGGATTGAATGTATTATTAAATGACGGTGTCAGAATATTATTTGTGTATATTGTATTTGGTGAATATACAGGCATTTGATAATTTGCTAATCCGCTTAAAAGATTATATAAGCTGCTGTAATCACTTGATAGTCTTGATTTATCGGATGTCTTTTTGGATTTTTTAATTTCAGTATTTTTATCATTTACTATTTTTCTATAAGCTTCAATAACTTCTTCGTCCGTACAGCCTTCAAGATTTGCTCTTTCTTCGGCTTTTGCTAAAAGTTCTTCTTTGCCTTCATTGTTTTTTTGAGCATTTTCTGCTAATTTCTTTGCTTCTTCTTCATTTATTTTTTGAAGTTCTGATTTACCGGCAAGTGCTCTTGCTCCTTTGCCTGCAAGCCAGCTGCCTAAGATACCGCAGCCTACGCCTACAATAGCACCTACAGCTCCGCCGACAGCTGTTCCTACGGGTCCGCCGATACAAGTACCTATTGTTGCACCGATTTTAGCACCAGCAATTGCTCCGACTTTAGCTCCTACTGCAAAGCCTACGCCTTCGGCTGCCGCTATGCCTGCGCTTTTTGCAAGTTGTTTTGTTCCCTTACCTGCTCCGCCTTTTTTATATGTTTCTATAATGTCAGGTGTTTCACAAGCTAAGCCAATTGCTGCTGTTGCAAGACCGCCGCCTTTTGCACCTTTGGCAATTCCTCTGACAACTTTTGATGAACTTGTTGCCCCTTTTTTCATAGCGCCGTCAACTGCATTATAGCCTGAGTATTTTTTAACTCCTGCCCAGGCTTTGCCACGTTTTGTGACTGCTTTAATTTCTCCTGAAACAACGGCTTTGTGAACTGCTAAGTCAGCTTTTGCTATTGATTCTTCAATTAATTTTACTTGAGCTTTGAGTTCTTTTCCTGTTAATTTTTTTGTTTTTGCCTCTTCGATAAGTCTTTTAGCTTCTTCATAGAATTTAGCTTTTTGTCCTTGATTGAAAAACTTTCTTCTTGCTGTTTCTGTTTTTAATTTAGACCAATCTCTGTAGTCAGGAGCTGTTTTTAAGTTTTTTTCAAGTTCTGTTAATTGATTGAAGTGGCTTCTGTTGTTTATGGTTTCAAATATATTTTTACCTTTTAAGTGTTCAACGGATTTTTTGGCAGCTTCGTTATTAGCTTTGATTTGCTGCCAGGCAGATGTATAATCTCCTTTGTTTTGCCAGACCCACCTGGGAGCATCCCATACTGCACCTTTAGTTAATTTATACGCAGTTGGAGCAAGCATTAATCCGCCTGTAACTAAAAGCTGTGATTGCAAATCTGCCTGTGTATTATGGTTGATGTTTGCCGCCGCAGCATAACTTGCTAATTTATAATAATCATTACTGATTGGATTTGGCATAAATCCATGTTCCCCTGTAATTAATTCCCCGTATAATAATAAACGTAATTTATTTTTTGAAATTGCTTATTTGTAAAGATTTATTAATATAAAAAAAACGGTGATATTTAATCACCGTTGGTTATTAGCATTGATAGTTAAGTCTGTTTATTCCGGAAGTCATTGCCATAAAGTCTTGATCCATCGGATTTCCTGCACCTTGGCTGTATAATGCTCTTTGCATAGCCATTAATTCTTGTGCACTTACTGTCGGCTGAGGGATACTGAATTGATTAGCAGCTGCCTGATTTGCCATTTGAGGCATTGCATAAGGATTTGTTCCGTATTGATTCATCATTTGTTGTTGGCTGGCTAGTTGTGCCTGTTCGGCTTCGGCTTTCTTTTCAGAGTGGCTTTTGCCTGTAAACTTACTCATTAACCAGTCACCTGCAATGTAGCCTACAAGTCCGCCTACAATAGGTATCGGTATTAATGCCTGACCTATTGCAGCACCTGCCATACCTGCGCCGAGTCTTAATCCTGCTTTTCCTGTTTCAGCTATGCCTCCTGCAAGTCCTTTATCTTTGAATGCTGAAAATATATTCGGAAGTTCTGTTACAGCAATTAAAAGAGTACCTATAAGAGGCATTCTTTTGCCGATGCCGCTTAGTGAACCTTTAAATTGTGACCAGAATTTTGAAAAACCTGTTTTACCTGCTTTATCTGCAAGTTTTCCGCCAACACGCCATCCTTGTTTTACTTTTCCGAGGAATGACTTTAAGGCAGCCCAGTTGCTTTTCCAGAAACCTCCGTGGCGATCTATCATTGTTTTGTTATGTTTTTCGGCAGCTTGAACGCCTTTTTTAGTTCCTGACCATACAGCCTGAAAATAATTTTGATTGGCAGCAGCACGATTTCTTACCGTATTACGCATTGCATTTGTAAAAGCTTCATTCCCTGTACCGAGTACGAAATCCGGATACAGTCTGCCTGCTCTTTGAATATATTTCCATCCTGAAGATGCAATAGATCCAACGTTCATTTTTAACCTACCTAAATTTTAAATAACCTTACCTTACATATATAAAAAAAAATTGTTTTCTATAATTGCTTTTGATTATATAGTTTATTAAGATATGTTAAGATGACTGATGACACAAGGCAAAATAATAAGCATAATTCAGGTATGGAAAAACGTGATGATGTATATAAAAACAGAGGTTTGCATGAATACGGCGATGTAAAATTTGCCGATCCTGTGAACGATAAATATCCTATTGATACCGAAGAACATATTCGTGCGGCTTGGAGTTATATTCATATGCCAAGAAACTACGAAAAATATGATGCAAATGATGTTAAAACAATCAAAGAGCGTATTATAAAGGCCTGGAAGGAAAAAATTAATCCACAAGGACCGCCGGAAGCGGAAAAATAATATTTTATTTACAAACATCCGTCAAAGTTGTATAATTCATATATGTATTGCAATGACGGTAAAATATTTATTGAAGAAGATGACCAGTGTCTTGATTGTGCAAACTATACAAAAGGACTTTCCTGTCCGCTTTTAACAGCACTGGGGCTTGGTGTTGTATCTTTGGAAGATAATCTTACTGTCACAAATTGCGGCTTTTTTAAGAAGTTTAAAAGAACTTTGCATATTGTGAGGAATAATGACACGGATAACATTGATTAACGGTGACGGTATAGGACCAGAAATTTCTGATGCAGTTGTTAAGATTATTGATGCTGCAGGGGTAAAAATAGATTGGGATGTGCAAACAGCAGGTGCTGATGTTATTGATAAAGAAGGGGTGCCTTTGCCTGAAAGAGTTTTGAATTCGGTTAAGGATAACAAAGTGGCATTAAAAGCTCCTGTTACAACACCTATTGGAAAAGGTTTCCGTTCTGTAAACGTTCAGTTGAGAAAAGAACTTGATTTGTATGCAAATTTAAGACCTTGCAAAAATTTTCCTAATGTAAAAACAAGATTTGATAATGTTGATATAGTTGTTGTAAGAGAGAATACAGAAGATTTATATGCAGGAATTGAACGGCAGGTTGATGAAAATACTGCTGAAAGTATAAAAGTTATTACTAGAAAAGCTTCTGAAAGAATTGCAAAATTTGCTTTTGATTACGCCGTAAAAAACAATCGCAAAGAAGTTTGTGTAGTTACAAAAGCTAACATTATGAAACTTTCTGACGGGTTATTTTTAGAAAGTTTTCGGAATGTAGCGCAAACTTATCCTGAAATAAGTACAAAAGAAATTCTTGTAGATAATTTGTGCATGCAGCTTGTACAAAATCCAAACCGATTTGATGTGCTTGTTTTGCCAAACCTTTACGGTGATATAGTTTCTGATTTGTGTGCAGGTTTAATCGGAGGGCTCGGGGTTGCACAGGGGGCAAATATCGGTCTTGATTATGCGGTATTTGAACCTGTTCATGGCTCTGCACCTGATATAAAAGGGCAAAATAAAGCAAATCCGACAGCATTATTGATGTCTGCAACAGAAATGCTCAAATATATCGGTGAAGCTTCATATGCAGCCAAAATTGAAAAAGCATTATTTAAAACCCTTGAAAAAGGTATTTGTACTCAAGACTTAGGCGGCAATGCATCTACAACAGAATTTACGGATGCAGTTATTCGGGAATTATAATTTTCTTCTTTTTCTTAAGGCTTAAAATTGTAAAGATACCAACAATTATGAGAGGTATAGCGATTTCCGGACGGAAAAGCAGCCAGCCGGATGCAATTGTTATTGTCCCGAGTGCAATAGTTAATATAAATGTTGATAATGTTGCGGCGAATTTTGTGATTTGACCTAATACAGGTATCATTCCTCCAATGTTTGCAATAGGCATAATCATCATATTTAGCCCGACAAGCATCAATAAAAGTCCAATTCCCCTAAAAATCCAGGTTTTATTGGAACTGTCATTTCTGTATTCTGTGAGCATATCTTTTAAATTTTTAGTGCCGCTTGATACAATCGTAAAATTACCGAACTTGCTGTTCATACTTTCAAGCCTGTTTCCTGACTGTTTAGCGATAATTGAAAGCTTTATGCCTGACGGAATATATGAATATGCAAGTTTTTGATCGCCTATAGCAGGGTTATCATAGTTTTGTCCGGTAAAATAAAATCCGTTATAAACTTTAAACTTGTTACTGTATGGCAGCTGCAATATTTTGCTGCGGGAGTTAATATTTTCTATAATATTGTCGGACAGGTAAAACTTGCCAAATCCTACATTCTGTGCATATAAATCAAGTTCTTTATATTTCATATTTGTCGGATTTGTGTAAGATTTGTTTTGAAATTCGGATGAATTTATTAAAAACTTACTCCAAACTTTTCTGTATTCATATTGTGTGCTGTTGTCCTCATTCTGTTTTTTTAATTCTTTCCACTGATACATTTCGGTATCTCTGAAAAGTGCAATTGCATTTGGAATACTGATAACGGAATCTGTAAGTGTTTCTTGCGAGTAAGCCTGACCTGTGAGGTGAACAAGTTTATTCTCATTTGCAGGGGATATGCTGTTTGATGAGGTAACAACAGCATTTTTTTCTGCAAAATCAGCGATTTTTAAAGAGTTTACGTATATAAATTCATTTATAAAAAGCACAAAAAATGAAACTATAAATAAAATTATTCCTATAAATATACTTCCTAGAAAACTGTTTCCTCTAGCCACTTCCAACTCCTTAGTTCTGTTAATCTATAAGTCCCAAATCTCTTAAAAACCTTGAATTATCAGAGAGCTCAAGCAGTTTTTCATCGTCTGATGCATCAATAATCCCCTTAGAAAAAAGTTCATCCATAATTTTATTATGTGAGTCATTTTCAGGATCAGAGAGTACTAATTTTGAAAAGTTTTTGATGTCGCATTTACGTTCATACATATTAACAGCAGTTCTTGTCAATTTGTCAAGAAACACGCTTTTTCTATCGTCAAAATCTACCTCTAGCGGATTGATTGCTGCGCTGCTTAGTTTTTGTCTGTCTTTATTAAGTTTTTGAGCTAATTTTTTGAACATCATAAACACATACCCTCTGATTACATTATACACCCCTTGTCAAGAAAATCCACAATTCTTTACATAATTGTGAGAATAAATTAAATCTTGATTATAACTTTTATTTAAACTACAATATAGCCATAAATATAACTGAAAAGAATAATATACAAAGGTGGTAAAAAGATGCTTGATATCAAATTGATAAGAGAATGTCCTGATAATGTTAATGAGCTTTTAAAACGCAGAAATCCCGAACTTTCTATTGATGAAGTTTTGGAAATTGATGTTGAAAGAAGAAAAGTTCAAACTCAGGCAGATGAATTGCGTGCAAAAAGAAAAGCTGATTCTCAGAAAATCGGCATGATGAAGAAAAACGGTGAAAATACCGATGCTATACAGGAAGAAGTTCGCAAACTCGGTGATGATATCAAAGCATTGGAAGAAAAACAAACTGAATTAGATAATAAGCAGAGAGATATTCTTCTTCATACTCCAAATATTCCTGATGAAACAACTCCAATAGGTTTATCGGAAGATGATAATGTTGAAGTATATAAATGGGGTGAGCCCAGAAAATTTGATTTTGAACACAAAGCTCACTGGGATTTGTGTGAAGAAAAAGGGCTTGTTGATTTTGAACGTGGCGTAAAAATATCTCAAAGCAGATTTATTTTATACAGAGGTAAAGGTGCGAAATTAGAACGTGCAATTATTAATTTCTTCCTAGACTACCACACAGGAGAACAAGGGTATGAAGAAATTTTGCCTCCGTTTATGGCAAACTCTGCTACAATGACAGGTACAGGTCAGCTTCCTAAGTTTAAAGAAGATATGTATAAATGCGAAGAAGAAGATTTGTTCTTAATTCCGACAGCAGAAGTTCCGGTTACAAATATTTATTCGGGTGAAATCCTGTCAGAAGACGACCTGCCTAAATATATGACAGCATATACTCCTTGCTTCAGACGTGAATCAGGTTCTGCCGGTAAAGATACAAGAGGCTTAATTCGTGTACACCAATTTAATAAAGTTGAACTTGTTAAACTTTGTACACCGCAAACAAGTAAAGAGGAGCATGAAAAACTTACCGAAGATGCTGAAAAGATGCTTCAATTGCTTGAACTTCCATACAGACGAGAAGCTCTCTCAACAGGTGATATCGGATTTTCAGCAAATAAGTGCTGGGATTTGGAAGTATGGATGCCGTCTTACGGAGCTTATAAAGAAATTTCAAGCTGTTCTAACTTCGGAGATTATCAGGCAAGACGTGCAAACATAAGATATCGTGAAAAAGAAACCGGAAAGATAAATTTTGTTCATACTATTAATGGTTCAGGTCTTGCGGTTGGCAGAACATTTGCGGCAATCGTTGAAAATTACCAGCAAGAGGATGGTACAATTATTATTCCGGAAGTACTTAGAAAATATACAGGATTTGATAAAATATAAATAAAAACGCTCCCAAGCGGGAGCTTTTTTATATTATAAATCAATTCTAATTTTATTCATTAACTATCAGTTCATTTAATTTAAAAATTCTGTTCTCATTGTTGCTGACAAATTCTGTAAGTCTTTGTATTGCTTTGTCATCAGCTTTAATAGCACCAAAACTTTGTTCTTTATTTTTGTGGTTAAAATTTACATTATTTTTGTTACAGTTAATTTAGAAGTTTTACAAATCTTCATTTTTAGGGCATAATGATAAAAGATAGCCAAAGGAGTTATAATGTACGATTTTCCATTTGAGTTGGATGAGTTTCAAAAAGATGCCTGTGAATGTATTAATTCAGGTAAAAGCGTTGTAGTCTGTGCGCCTACCGGTGCAGGTAAAACTGTAATAGCACAGCATGCTATTCATAGAGCATTAGAGGATGGAAAAAGAATTTTTTACACTACTCCTTTAAAAGCATTGTCAAATCAGAAATATTACGATTTTGGCGAAAAATACGGGCAGGATAAAGTAGGTTTATTAACAGGTGATACTTCAATTAACCGTAATGCACAAATCGTTGTTATGACAACGGAAGTTTTCAGAAATATGCTTTACGGAACCAATTTCGGCTCTGTAACCGATAATATGAAAGATGTTAAATATGTTGTTCTGGATGAAGTTCACTATATGAACGATGAGCAGCGTGGAACTGTTTGGGAAGAAAGTATTATTTATTGTCCTACAAATGTTCAAATTATTGCCCTTTCGGCAACTGTGGCAAATGCTGACGAGCTTACGGATTGGATTAATACTGTTCATTCAAAAACAGAACTTGTAAATACCGACTTCAGACCTGTACCTTTAAGGTTTTATTATTTTGACAGCTCTCAGCCTAGTAAGCTTTTGCCGCTTCTTACTCCAAGCGGTCAGTTGAATAAAAAAATTAAGCCTGAAAAACGTGTGTTTGGTAAAAAACTTCAGAATAAACGTTCTTACGTAAAAGATATTATTAGAAATCTGCAAGAGAATGATATGCTTCCTGCTATATATTTTACATTCTCAAGAAAAAAATGTGATGAACAAATGGAAAAGTGTTCATCTCTGGAACTTGTAACAAAAGGCGAGCAGGCGCAAATTAGACAGTTTATTGATGAGTATATTGCTGAAAACCCTCATCTTTATAACAATAAACATATTGAATATCTTTTACAAGGGGTTGCATCTCACCATGCCGGACTTTTACCGGCGTGGAAAAATCTTGTTGAAAAACTTTTCCAAAAAGGTTTGATAAAAGTTGTTTTTGCTACAGAAACTCTTGCAGCAGGTATAAATATGCCTGCACGTTCAACCGTAATAAGCTCTACAAGCAAACGTACTGATAGCGGTCACAGAATGCTTACGGCAAGCGAATTCCTCCAAATGTCAGGCAGAGCAGGAAGACGGGGAATGGATGAAGTAGGGTATGTTACTATTGTAGGTACGCAGTTCCAATCTCCCGAAGAAGTTGCAGAGCTTGTTTTAAGTGATGCCAACCCGTTAGAAAGCCGTTTTTCACCGAGCTATTCTATGGTGTTGAACCTTTTACAAAGATTTAGTCTTGAAGAAGCTAAAGAACTTATATTAAAAAGTTTCGGATATTTTTCCTCAGGCTCACGTTTGCAGCCTCTGTTGAAAGCACAGGAACAAATTGATAATGAATTAAAATCAAGAGAATTTGTTTGTCCTTATAAGTTATGTGACACTGAACTGTATGAATACGATAAACTTCGCCATATCTATGTACAAAACAGGCAAACCTACAAAAGAATTTGCAAGCAGGAAAAGTCTAAAAACAGACCTTTATCTCCCGAAGCTGTCGAATTTGGAAGACAGACTAAAGCTATGCTTGAGAAGATGCATGGTTTTCACTGTGATACTTGCAAATTTTACAAAAAACATTCAAAAAATCTTGAAGTTCTCGAACGTTTTTCTGTTCGCAAAAACAAACTTGAAAAGGAAATTGAAAAGCAGCGTGATATTTTCTGGAATAAATTCCTTGCTCACAGAAGCGTATTAATTGATATGGGGTACCTGAGGGATGATTACCCGACAGAACGTGGCGTAACAACTTCACAAATTCGTTCTGAAAATGAATTATTTATTGCAGAGATTATTTTTTCTAATGTTCTGGATAATCTTTCGCCGTCACAACTTGCTGCTGTAGTTTGTGCACTGACTACAGAAGATTTGAGAATTGATATACCTTATTTGCCTATATCAGAACCTGTAAGAAAAACTTTGAATTTGATTAGAAACATAAGACGTAAGCTTGAAAAGGTTCAAAGCAGGTATTCTGTAGAAGCTCCGATGTATATTAACCCTTATTTCTCATCTTTGATTGAATTGTGGGTTGAAGGTGCTGAATGGGAAACAATTACAGAGCAGATTGATATGGGTGAAGGTGATATTGTGCGTTCTTTCAAGCGTGTTGTTGATGTTTTAAGACAGTTTACAACCATAGCAAATGTTCCGGAAGCTCTTGTGTTTACTGCACGTGAAGCAATTGAAAAAATTCAGCGTGAGCCTGTTGATATTGATTAGCGATAATTAATTTGTTATAATAAAAAGGTATATATTGTTGAAAGGAGCAATTAATGAAAAAGTTTAGTAAAAAAGCTGTTACGTCTATTGGAAAAGTCTTGTCAGAGCTCCAATGTGGCGGGTCAAGCGGCTACGCTTGCGGGGGGGGGGGGCAACCGTTTAAGCTCCTACAGTAAGTCTTTTGCATTTACTTTAGCCGAAGTTTTGGTCACACTCGGCATTATTGGTGTTGTTGCAGCTTTAACAATGCCTTCACTTATCCAAAATCATGATAAGCAAATAATTGAAACCAGACTTCAGAATTTTTACTCTAAAATAAATCAGGCATTATTAATGTCTGAACAAGATAAAAATATGATGCGTACTGATTGGAGACCTTCTGCACTTTGTGCTTCGGGTACACACAATTCTTATTCTTGTAATCTGAAAGTTTTTAATGAGTATTTTAAGGATTATATTAAGTATACTAAATTAGAAAATAAACAAGATATTTTATATGTTTATTTTACAGATGGTTCCGCTGCCTACTTCACATATTTGGGTCAAGATATTACGTTCTTCCCAAAAGCATCTAAGGCTGAGCTTTCAAATCCCAAATCAGGAAAGGATAAATTTATGTTCGCTTTTTATCCTGCCGGAGCATCAGGTAACCGAAATCTGTATTTTAAAAATCTTGGTGTTGAACCGTATATTCACTCAGACTGGGATGGAACAAAAGAGGGGCTTTATGTAACTTGTTCTAATGCAGCTAAAATTATTCAATTAAACAGCTGGAAAATTCCAGATGATTATCCCTGTTTTAAATAAGCTGTGAGTATTTGACAAAAATTGTCCTTTGCAGTTTAATAAGTGTGTAATATACATTTATTAAACATGAGGATATGAAAATGATTTCAAGAATTACATTTGCCCCGCAATCCTATGCAATGAAATATAACCAAAAAAATGATAATATATCTTTCCAGGGAGCAAAAGCTGTCAATACAATTAAAAATGGTGTAAGAAAAAACAATTCGTTAAACCAAATTGTAAGCGATATGTTTGTAAAACTTTCTGCAACAAGAACATCTGAAAATTTAGGTACATATATGGCAACTACTAAAAATGCTGATGTATATCTTCGTGAAACTAAATTAGGTAAGGAAGCGCAACTGACATTAAGTAACGGTGTTTTTGGCGACAAATCATATATGAATTTTGTTATTGAAAGAGAAGCCGGGAAAGCTCCAAAAATTACATCATCTGATGAAACTATGTCTTCAAAAGAAGCTGCAAAAATTGTTGAAACATATTTACAAGATGCAAAATAAATAATAAATATTAGTGTATAATTTACTTTATTTAGTTTTGTTAAATCCTTGCTATATAAGGGATTGAAGTATTTGTTAAAATATGTTACAATAGTAGTAGGAAGTTCCTGGTTAATTTTTAATTTAGGTTTCCGATGAGTGTTAATCCCCAACCCACTCTTTAATCAAAAAGGTATCCGGTTACTTTTAATCTTAGGTGACGTTATGGATACACTGATTTTGCATGAAAAATTTGATTACCAAAAATTAATTGAAACAACAATAAATGTTTCAATAATAGGGGTTTTAATTTTGTGTCAGGGGCTTGTACCAATCCACGCAGGAAATGCAAAAATTGCTCAGGTTACAGCTCCTGACTTTGATACAGGTCAGCTGAAGGAGAAAATTCTTAATGAAATTTCTCCTGAAGTCCGGCAGAAAAATTTTGAGAATAAAATCAGGCAAAAATATCCTAAAGCAGCAATTTATGATGTAACAAGCGGGGTAAAGCACATAAAACTTACAAAATACTATGCCGGTAAACCTGTTAGAATAAATGTAGTAGAAGTAGATATGAAACTCGCAAAAGATTTTGAATTAACTCCGGCACTTTCATCAGACACCAGCTTACAGAGCAGAAGAACAATAACCACAATAGCTAAAAATAATAATGCAATCGTTGCATTAAACGGTACATACTTTAAGCCTCAAACAGGCGTTCCTCTCGGAACTTTAATGATTAATAAAAAGATGTACACAGGTCCTATTTACGATAGGGTTGCTATGGGAATTTTCGATAGCGGATTTGATATTGCCAGAGTGCAGCTTAACGCATCTGTAAAGGGTGGCGGAAAAACAGTTAAAGTTGATAATATAAATCAACCAAGAATGCTTTCTACATATGTTCTTGTATACACTTCAGAATGGGGTAAATATTCCCCATATGCTCCTAAATACGGTATGGGATTGCAGGTTGTTGACGGTAAGATAACAAAGGCATCTGCAAATCCGATTGAAATTCCTCAAAACGGATATGTAATTTCAGGTCCTAAAAATATTTTACAGCCTCTACTTGAGAAAAAAGATGCGGAACTTATTGTTAATACAAATCCTGAATGGAAAAATGTAAAACATATTATAAGCGGCGGTCCGTATTTAGTAAGAAACAGCGAAGTATTTGTTGATATGACAGCCCAAAAACTCGGCGCAATCGGTGGACGTAACCCGAGAAGCGCTATAGGTTACACGGCTGACAATAACTTAATTCTGGTTGCCGTTGACGGCCGTGAGGGAAGTTCAATTGGAATGACACTTATGGAATTGGCTTCCTTCATGCAGTCAATAGGATGTAGCAATGCAATGAATCTTGATGGCGGAGGGTCCACAGTTATGTATGTTAACGGTCAGGTTGTGAATAAACCTCAAATGAAGGGTGGAATTCCTCTATCAAATGCAATAATTTTATCACAAACTCCCAAATCATAAGTCATAAATCTTTTATGCTATGCAAGTAGCCGAATTTTACCACACGCCTGCATATTTAATGCAGGTTTTCTTTTTTAATGTCTTACATTTTGATCTACAAGGTCAGAAAGATAAGGTATATAACTGAATTTGCCGAGAAAAGAGGTGACAGCAAGATAAATAAGCAAAGAATATATTACAATTTGAATTAAAGAATAATCAAATAATAACGGCATATTAAGTAAGAATGTAATTTGAGCAACAAGCTTGTTAATAAGCGGTATAAAGCTCAAGATATTAGATACCCAGCCTAAAAACATTGAAAGGATTACAAAAATAAGTGAAATCATTATCGACTGCACAATATGATACATCAGGAAAGGTTTTAATCTGGCTTTTGTAAATAAAGCAATAATTAACCAGATAAACCCTGCCATTCCCATTGTAAGATAAGAAGCAGCTGCAACAATTCTTTCAATCATATACGGGGTATCTTTTGTTGCCATTATACATTTGCTCCGCTGCGTTTTTTATCTATGTACTCATCTAAAACTTGAGTATAAACAAGTCTGTATTCATCATTTTCTGGTGCAATATTAATTGATGCACGATATGAAGCAATAGCCTGTTCAATTTCATTATTCAGATAGTGTGCGTTGCCAAGGAGCATATAGGTTTCAGCACTGTTAGCTTTTAGCCTTATAGCTTCTTTGTATAAATCTAAAGCAAGATCAATTCTGTTAAAGTTTGTATAAAGATTTGCCCTCAGAATCTGTGCATTAATTTCTTTCGGATGAATTTGTTCTGCACGTTTGTACATTTCAACAGCCATTTCATATTCTCCGAATTCAGAAAGAGCAATTGCATAGCAAATATAAGCTTTATAGTTGTCGCCTTCCATTTGAAGTGCTTTTTCAAAGTAATTGTAAGCTTTTTCTCTTTCTTTCATCAAAGTTAAAGTGTTACCAATGCAAATAGCAACGATTTTGTTATCAGGGTTTAAAACAAAAACTTTTTTGTACAGTTCCAGAGCAGTTTCATAATCAAACAGTTTGAAACATACATTACCCATGTCAACAAGTGCCGTAATATTTTCCGGATCAAGCGACAATGCCTTTTCATAATAAGCTTTTGACTCAACATAGTCTTCGTTGTCCTGATAAAGCAGAGCAATAGCATTATAAATTTCAGGATTTGTAGAGTTTAAATCAATAGCTCTGTTATAGTAGAACAATGATTTAGGGAAGTTTTTCCATTCAGCAAAAACATTACCTATATTGTAGTATATAAGGTAGTTTTTAGGATTTACTTCAAGAGCTCTGTTGTAATAAGAAAGTGACTTTCTAAAATCTTTTTCATAGAACCACATTGTTCCCATACCTACAAGAGCTTGAACATCATCAGGCTTAATCGTCAAAAGGCTTTCCAATACAGACATAACTCTGTCATAATCTTCCATTTGCAAATAAAGTTCTGAAAGTTTATGATAATTTTCAATATTTTGAGGATCTTTAGCCATTGCCATTATCAAGTCATTAATTTGTTTTTCTGTTTCTTTGCTCATCCTAACCTGCTTTTGTTTAATACTATATTTCTTACCTTTTATTTTACATTATTTTTAGGATTTTGCAATACTATTTAGAAATGTAACGTTCCAAAGAAAAGGCCTCACCTTAGTGAAGCCGCTTACGTTATTAAAATTCTGAATAATTTTTTGAAATTTCACGCCACTCATCTTCTGCTATGCTGAAAGCATTACTCCAGAATTTTTCAATGGCATAAGTTTCTCTTTCTTCCTTGTGAAGAATATGTACAACCACATCACCGTAATCCAATAAATTCCAACGATTTTTCAAATCGTTTTCCATTCTGATAGGAGCACGTGAAAACAGTTCCTTAATTCTTTCTTTTGTATTGTTCATTAAAGCCTTAACCTGCGGAGTAGAATCACCCGTAACGATTACAAAATAATCGGCAAGAGATGAAACATTACTGATATTAAGTATTGTAATATCTTTACCGAGTTTATCGTCAAGAGTTCTTGCGATAACGCAGGCTAATTTTTTTGAGTCTAATTCTTCAGTCATTTATTAATCCTTTAAAATCTGTCACAATAAGTTTTATTATAATAACATAAACTGTTTAAAGAAGTAAATAATCTGACCAGAATAAACTATTCTTCAATTTCATCAATACGGCGTTTGTGTCTTCCGCCTTCAAAACCTGTTTTAAGCCAAATATCAACGATATCAAGAGCCAGGTGTTCACCTATAACTCTTTCGCCAAGGCATAACACGTTTGCGTTGTTGTGAGCTCTGGAAACTCTTGCAGAATATGTATCTCCGCATAGAGCAGCTCTGATACCTTTGGATTTATTTGCAGCAATAGACATACCGATACCCGTACCGCAAACAAGAATACCTCTGTTGGCTTCACCTGATGCAATTTTTGCCGTAACCTGTTTAGCTATAACAGGATAATCACAAGATTCTCTGGTGTAAGTACCTAAATCAATATATGGTATATCTCTTGATTTTAAATATTCAATAATTTGTTCTTTGTAGTGAAATCCGCCATGATCCGAACCTATAGCAACTTTTAAGTCTTCCATATAACCCCCTGTTTATGTACAATGTTCTTTTAATAAGAACTACTATATAATTATACACTTTTTTTTATAACTTGAAAAGTTTTTGTAAATATAATTTACGTAATAAAAAACTCCCCGAAGGGAGTTTTTGTTAGCTTTCAATTTTTTTCTGAATATTATAGTAATCCATTCTGCTGATATTTATTTTTTGTCCGTCACTTGTTTGTAAATAGAATGTATCTCTTTGACTTGCATTTGCCTTAGGATTTTTACCGACTTGTGCGCCGCTTAAATTTACCTTTTGTCCGTTTGTTAAAACGTGTTGGGTGTTACCGCCCGGGGGGGGGGCACTTTGTGAGCTTGCTGCGGTTGTTGTTGAGCCTTTTCTTAATTTTACCATTTCCTTAATTACTTGTTGTCTTAAGTCTTGTGGTACCTGATTTGCATCAGTTATTGTTTTACCGTTTTGGCGGTATGTTACTTTTGAACCGTCTGACCAAACTACTGCTGTAAAGCCGTTTTTACCTGATAGTTGTGTACCGTTTGCATATTTATCATTTAACTGTTTACCTGTTGCTGAGTCATATTGATGATAAGTGCCGTCAGCAGCCTTTCTGCGTTCTCTTGTAGAGTGTCCTTCAACTCTTTTCTTGACTACTGTGTTTGTTCCGTCGGCATTTTCTTTCAAAACTTGTATATTATATTCTTTTTCCATCCATTCTTTAGTTGGGACGTCAAGTTTTGATACATCTGCTCCGGCTTTTAATGTGCCGTCTTGATTAAATACACTTGGGTTTTTCTTTATGACAGTTGCCAGTAATTCTTTTTTATCAGCATCTGTTAAAACATTTCCTAATTTGGTACCTAATAAGTTATTAACTAATTCTTGAGCAGGGTTTTTACCTGATTTTTGTGCAGCTTCAAGTTGAGCTTTTTCAGCTTTTAGTTCTTGTCCGTCATTAACTGCTCTGTACCAGCCTGCAGGAGAACCTGTTCCTGTTCTGGCTGCTGTATTAGGTTTATTTCCGCCTGAACCAGTTTGAATATCCTGAGATGTTGCAGCAGGTGTTTCTACATCATCTGAAACTTCATTTAAGATTTGTGTAGGAGTATTATCTTTGTTTTTAGCTTTGTTAATTTTGTCTATTAGATCTGTGACAATATCAGCTTCAACATCAATACCGTCTTTATTGTAGTGATATGTAATCTTTCCGTCTTCATCAACTGATACTGTGTATCCTTTATCTTTTGTCATACCTAAGCTGTCAAGAGTTTTTCTTGCTTGATCCAATTTGTTTGGTTCTTTGGGTTCTTCTTTTTTAACCTCTTGTTTAACTTCCGCTTTGACTTCTTCTTTACCTCCGGCACCTTCAGCCTTACCGCCTCCGCCAATGCCGAACATACTTAAAATACCGCCGAGCAATGTTGACCCCAGACCGATACCGAGCATCCAGTTCATGAACTTATTGCTTCCGCCTCCGCTGTTGCAGCCGCAGTCATAGCTGTTGCTATAACAACCGCCGCCAAT